>JAEEGL014167734.1_pt1 | contig 155287 bp, 168 predicted proteins | sample 9134231 | NCBI WGS metagenome assembly JAEEGL01 (sample SAMN16246548, study PRJNA631951) | gut metagenome | biome: gut microbiome; feature: rumen; material: fiber-attached | host: Bos | place: Iran: Karaj | collected 2018-10 | reverse complement strand
TTGTCATGCCCGCAGTCCTTGCCCGTTCCGCCCATCCACGGAGTTCCACCACAAGGGACGCGTCACAGATCCTGCTGCCGTTTCCTTCTATGGCATTGACGTAATATCCCTTGCCCTGCATGGCACTTATCACGCCCTCGTCCACAAGGTCATCATATGCGCGTCTTATAGTAATTATACTCAGCCCCGAACTTTTTGCAAGCTCTCTGATTGAAGGCAGCAGGGCGCTCCCTTTAAGCATTCCCGCAACTATCATGGTCTTTATCTGACGCTCCACCTGCCTATACATCGGAGCTCTGTCTTTTCTGCTTATGGATATCTCCATACAGCACCTCCCTTCGCCGTTCTTGTTGCCTGCAATATGGGCACGGCACGCGCACCCGGATTTTTCCCGGGAAACTGCGCAGACGCCCGCGGAAGTTCATTTTAGTAGTGGAAAAACAGAGACATGTATGCTATAATAGCAGCAGAGAGCAGAAGAGGAGAAACCATATGACATTAACAAGATATTATAAGGAAGAGAAAGACTGGATAAAAAAGATAACCGCCCCGGTAAACGCGGTGTTCTATGCCTTGCTGCCTAAAAGGCTCAAAGGGACATCCGGCATAGCGACATTATCATTCCTCATGGGCCCGCTGGCGATACTCGGTCTTGCAGGACTTGCGATACCGTACGTGCTTGGGTTCGCGTTCATCTATGCGCTTAAAGTGTTCCCGTTCCCGATACTTGGCGTGATGCTCATAACCGCACATTCAGCCGTACTGTTTTATTCGATAGTGATAAGAGCGTGCAGGCGCTTTGCAAAAAGATGGATTCTCAACGCTGAAAAAAAGTACAGAAAAAAAATCTGTAAGAAACACTGGAAGGAGTTCCCCTGGTACCTCGACGCGTTTGAGCATCCGGAAAAATACGATTATACGCCTGCCCAGCTTGCCCGCGCGACACGTCAGGAATACTACACATTCACCGATGAAGGAACAAATGATTATGATAGGCTCCTTGGAAGAATCCAATCCCCGAGCGTGATAAGACAGACCGCGGGCAGATCCGAATGCCTTCCAAAAGAAGCCGTAATATCAAAATACAGGGCGCAGGTAAGGTATGCATCACACCCGGAGGACTATATCGTCTATTACACGGACTCATGTGGCCCTGACGTAGCTGAAAGATGTTTAAAGGATTTCCTTGAAAAGACAAGGGACGACATTATCACGGACTGTGCAGATGACGGAGGCCTCACGCTCATGAAAGGCCTTGAACATGAGATCTACATAGACTTCTATAACGGATATGATCACGGGGACGAAAAGACGTACGTTGCGGACGGAACCGTTGATTACGACTACAGCTGCAATGACATCGGGCTAACCTCAATTAGTGATTGAAAAATGATAAAATAAAAGCCTTTTATTATCAAGACGTTTTTATATCCGTAAAAGACGGTTCCCGGGTATTCTCGGAGCGAAAAGACACAAAAGTGTCGTAAAACTATCGTTTTGCGACACTTTTAATATCACTCTCACGCTTCCCTTTTATAGGTCATTCACGATAAAAACCGACTACCACGCCGCATATCTTGTCAAATTTACCCGGCTCATTGACTACCTGGAGCTTCCCGGTACCTGACAAAACGATTACCGCACTTCCTGACGGATCCGTATTTCGGTCAACGAGCAACAGGTCACCGGCCACAAGCTCCGTCTTTTTATAAAAGGTTTTCTCCCTGAAGCTTTCCGTATCAGTCTTTAACAGGAACCGGTCTGTCCCTGACACCGGTGCGGGCACACGTTCGGTGATTCGCCCGTCCGTATCATAAACGACTAATGAATCCACCTCGCCCGTGTACGACGAGTCCTTTCCCGTAAGTTCTATCATCTGCCTCGGAGTCTCCCCAAATCTTCTTATGTATCCCGCGGACTCAAGACGCTGCAGGCGCATCGCCATTCCGCCCCTCGAGGTATAATTCGTCGCTTCCATCATCTCCGTAATGGACGGCGGATACCCCTTCCGCCTTATGGTTTCAGAGATAAACCTGTAAAGTTCCATCTCCGCATCATTCAGTTGTCTTTTCATATACAAATCCCCTTTTCTCACTGCGAATTATAACACAGAGACCGCGCACGCGCAATACCCCCATTAAAAAGTTTTACGACACTTTGTCCTTGACCGCGGATACATATTGATATATAATGAAAGCAATCAAGGAGGTATGGACATGGCAAGATACAGAGATATAGAGGAAGCAAGATACATGAAGCGCATCGAGTCCATCACGGAGCTGCTGCCGGCCAAAGCCGTTGCATTCATCAACTCGAAATACAGCGTATACCAGCCGGGGACAAAGGCCCGCTACTGCGAGGATCTGCTCTCCTTCTTCGCCTACATCGCGGACGCACTCCATACAGACAAGGATGCCCGTGCACTTGACGGTGAGCTCGCGGACATAACGCCCCAGGACATAGAGCAGTACCTCACATATCTCTCCCGCTACGAGGACGATGACGGCAAGGTACGCCGCAACAGCCCAGTATCCCTCAAAAGGAGCCTTTCGGCCATCCGCAGTTTCTATAAGTACATGACGAAGAACAGGTTCATAGACCGCGACCCTGCTGCCCTCGTGGATGCTCCGAAGGTGCACGACAAGGACATAATCGCACTTGACGCTGATGACAAACAGGCGGTACTTTCCGCGGTATCTGCCGGTACGGGGCTCACCACCCGTGAACAGGCACACTTAAAACACCACTCCGTCCGTGACTCGGCAGTACTCTCCGTTCTCCTCGGCACTGGAATGAGGGTCTCGGAGCTCGTAGGGCTCGACCTCGGGGACGTAGACATGGCAAGGAACAGGCTGAAAGTCATCCGCAAAGGCGGTGACGAAGACCACGTGTACTTCGGTGACGAAGTCGCAGAAACACTCGGAGCCTATCTTATAGAACGCAAGGGCATACCCGCCGTGGAAACCGACAAGGATGCACTCTTCCTCTCACAGGAACGTACACGCCTCTCGGTCAGGTCAGTAGAAAGGCTTCTCAAGAAATACGGGAGGCTCACTCAGATGGGCGATACCATACATCCGCACACATGCCGTAAGACGTTCGCCTCATCGGCTCTCGAAGAGAACGACCTTACCGCGGTGGCAGCAGCACTCGGTCATAAGACCACTGCGACCACGTCGAAATACTATACTAAGATATCCGAGCAGGCAAAACGCAATGTCGCAGAGACTCCGGTCTTCCAGCAGTAAAAGTCCGGACTACATTACCTCTATACAAGGATAACCAAAAGCACGCACAGGCGTGCTTTTTTATTCCGCATATGGCATATTGGCTTTACAGAATCGGCAGAAAGGAGACCACATGAATGAGGGCTCCTTTTTTCTGACCGAAAAAAGAGAAGAGAAAAGGAGAAAAAACAATGAAAAACATTTTAAAAGCAAGAAAGAACTCGCTTACCCCTAAGGCAGGAGCTGTAATATCGGCATTCCCTGCAAAGACAAAAGTTCTCGTCGGCGAGAACATCACCGGCAGCTCGGTACTCTTTTTAGGTACCGTGGCTGAAGAAAACATCTGCGGTTTCATCACAGAGATTGCAGATGCAAAAGGTAACCCTGTTGACATCGGCGATTTCAAGTCCAACATCCTCAACGGTTACAAAGCCTATGCGACGAAGCTTGACGGAGATCCGTCCGGAAAGTTCTACATCGTAGAGATTGACATTGAGGAAGCGAAGACAGCCGCACCTGCGGACGTGTCCTCGGAGCTTGAGGAAGCTATAAGGAAAGCATCGTCCTACTGTCCTATCGAGGAAGTAAGGGAACGTGTTGATTACCTTAAAGCCAACAAGATACCCGACGGCATTATCCTGTTAGTCCTTTCAAAATACAGGACTTACAAGAAGGCAGTTCGCAGACCGTCAACTCTCTATGTTGACTTAAAGGCCGGCACCCCCGACGGAATATTGCTGAGAGCGATCTCAAATATGATATCGGGCAACGCACTGGATTTCATCGGTGACAAGTCAGTCGGTAAGAATGTCTGCGCAGAGACACTTGCGTGGGTGTTCAATAAGCCGTACTACCTGATAACCTTCAGTCGTCAGATGACACCGGACGACGTTTACGGTTCAAAGACCACCATCCCTCCCGAGATCACCCAGATGGGCGAAGAGGAAGCCAAGAAGCTCGCCCTTGCAGACATCAGGGTAAGTCTTGGGATATTCCAGGAGGAGTCGGAAATGGATGACGCTGCAAAATGGAGAGTGCTCAAAGCTTCGGCTGCTGCCCTCACCATCAAGCAGGAAGAATCCGAACTCGTAAACGCGCTTGACGACGGTGGCGTGATGGTGTTCAACGAGATGGACATGGCGGACCCGAACTTCTTCGCGTCCTTCACCAACCAGCTCACCGACGGAACGGGGTTCATCTTCATACCCGGCGTAGGCCGTCAGAAGATAAGCCCTGACTTTTGTCTGATAGGAACTCAAAACGATAACGAGGCGGGCGCGGAAAGCCAGAATAGGCCTACCCTCTCCCGTTTCGGCGGTATCAGGTTCGCTTATCCTGATTCCATCAAGAACCAGCTGAAAGCTGCGACAAAGGGATGCAAAAACTTAACAAGCGGTTACTATGACGCCTGTGAGAAGCTCTATGATGCATTCCTCAAGGCGGTGCACGCAAAGACGATAGATAACGGTTGCTTAAACATCCGTGGCTTCGTCCGTGCACTGAAGCTCTGCTCGTTCTCCGAGCACTGTATCAGCTTAAAGAGCGCTATCCGTGACCACGTGATAACCCTCTGCAAGCCCGCGGACGTCGCAAGCCTTCTCCACCACCTTGACAGACTGGTGGACGATAAGCTCTGATCCGTAACAGCGACAACACACAATGAGGGGAGACGTTCTCCCCTCCTTTGCTAATAGGAAAGTGAGGAAATTTCAAATGGCAACTGAAATTTTAAAAGACATAACAAAGACTATCCTGAAACCCACGCCCGAACTCATTGAAGAGATCGGCAAGGATGTATCAAGGTTCAGGAGGAGGCTTGACATAATCCTGCAGGAAGAGTTCGGGGACAGGCGTAACGCACTGTTCCTCGATCTTAAGATGGACGGACAGTCCTATACCGACCATAAGGTCGTGCATATAGGCGCACTCACCATCCCTCCTAAGGAGAGTAAGGACGAAGTGATCCCCAATCTCCTCTTCCTCGAGGGTCACGAGGCACAGCACGTACTCTCCACCAACAACAAATGGTGGATATGGGCACATAAGACCGGTGTGACCGAGTTATGCAAAAAGTTCTCGGCAAAGATTGAAGGCCCCGGGGCAAGGCGTTTTATCAAACCCCAGGACGTAGATACTTTCATCGAGGACATGAAGAAGAAAGGCATCAAGATCAACCGCCAGTACCTCGAAAGGATAATCCACACCGTGGTCAATTCCTGTGAGGACGGCCGCATAGAGCGCATCCGCTCAAAGAGGGACTTCATCTTCAAGAAACTGAGGAAGGCGACCCGCGGACGCGAGTGGCTCTATAACCCCATGATGCCGTTCATCCCGGCAATACTCGGCCCCGACGACAAACTGAAGATCCTCCTCAACCAGGTGCTCTCCCTTGCCACCACATCGCTGTACCAGAAGGATTTCCTTAAGTACGCGGACGATGAAATGGAAGAAAAGACACTTGGCCTGATGGGGAACATCAGGAACGCGGTCATGTCAAAAGGCACCGAAACATGTATGAAGGAAGGACTGGAGATCTGTTACAAGCTCGCGGACGAAATCCTCGAAGCCATGCAGAAACCTACAAGTCCAAGTCCGTTAAGCTCCTCTTCCGTCTCATCGGCATCATCATCGGATACTGATGATGAGATGAACGACGACGGTACACCCAGATCAACCTACCCCAACAGCAGCCGTACCGAAGAAAAGGACAGCGAAGGCGAGGGCGATGAGGGTGAAACCGAGGATACGAGCGTGTTCGGCAAATCCGACCTTGACAAAGGCGGAGATACCGAAGAGGACGCCGAATCCAAGGCAAAGGGCAAATCTGAATCGGACACTGGAAAACGCAGCGATGCCGGAAGTGACAGCGGTAAGAGTGAGGATACCGATGGAAAGGGCTCAAGCATCGGTGACAAGTCGGATGAAGACGGCCCTACCGACGGCAAATCCGAAAGACGCAGTGAGATATGGGAAGGTAAGCGCGTGCTCTCTGATACGGACGGCGCCGAGCTTTCCGAAGATGAAATCGAGGCTATAAAGGACGAGATCCTCGAAGCCATGAAAGAGGCAGCAGAACTTGCCAACGGCGAGATCGGCATCTCTGACGCAATGGACGCTTCGGCAGCAGCATCAAAGCCTGACTTCAAAGAAACACCGAATACAGACAAGGAGCCCGATACCCGTACCGCTGACGAAGCGGCAAGGGAGAACGGCGAAAAAGTCACTCTCATAGAGAACACGAGGAAATACGAGCTCTCCGAGGAGATGCCCGCAAACCTCGAGCTTGAGGCATCACACTTCCGCTCACAGATAGACGAACTTTTCCGCAACAAGCAGAAGCCCGACATCCGCGACAGGAAGACCGGCCGTATGGACGGCTCAAGAATCGCAAAACTGGCCATGCACCAGATTGATGTATACAAGAAGGTGCGTCAGTCAGACGAATTTGACGGCGCAGCGTATTTCCTCCTCGACAACTCCGGCTCGATGGGCATGGGTTATCAGTCAAAGAGATGGTATGCTGCGTACGCGCTCGCTATCATAGAGGAAGGCTTCAAAAGTCATGTCCCCTTAAAGATAGTGGCATTCGATGCAAGCGGCTCTAACTGCGTACAGCACGAAGTCATCAAGGGCTTCTCTGAAAGAACAAACTACAACTGCTCCTATAATTTCTGTGTCCGCGGCCGCGGTGGCTGGGGCAACAAGGACGGCTATTCCATAAGGGTGGCCACCTCCGAGCTCCTCTCCCGCCCCGAGCAGAAAAAGATACTGTTCATCCTTTCCGACGGAGCCCCTACCGATTACATCGGCGGATGCTCAATGGGCAAGAAGGACGTACACGATGCGGTAGCCGCAGCAAGGGCGGCAGGCATCGAGGTCTGTGCGATATACTTTGACTTCGATCTCTCGCAGAGCTCCATAGACTACTTCATCGACATGTATGAAAGAAACTATGTGGTAACAGAGCCCGAGAACGTGCCTGACGAGATTTCCCGTCTGATGCACGGATGGGTAATGTAGCATACGGATACAAAGGACACGCAGAAATGCGTGTTCTTTTTTTTATCCGGTCACGGGGCATATTTGGGGTACAGAGTCCTGTAAGGGCTTGGGAGAAGGGAGATACTATATGGATATATTATTAGCAATAAGGGATGGCGTTGAAAGCGTCACGACAGGACTTGGAGGCATGCTCAGGGGATGCGGTGTGTTTATCGCCGTAACGCTCGTAGTAATCGCGGTATATACGATATACAGCGAGATAAGGAGCATTATACTCCACGAACAGCCTAACAAGGTTGACGGAGTGGAGCCCCTGTCATCAAAGGCTACATTCGTAGCCGCGGCAGCGATGCTGACAGTCGCGGCTGTTATACTTGTTGCGGCATTTATCTGAAAACCCAAAAAGGCACCGGGAATACTCCTCGGTGCTTTTTTATGTGCCACGCGTTCATATTCTGTGTACATGGCTAAATAAGCCAGTACAGAGAAAAGGAGAACAAACATATGAGATTAACAGTCAAAGCCGGCCAGCTGGCAGGCGCAGGAAAGTGTTACCACAGAAGGAGCCGCGAGCTCAACTTCGAAACCGAAAAGAGCGAGCCCTACCTTCTCGCGAGCATCGTAGGCGAAGTCATAAGAACCTATGTGCTCGGCGTACCGACCGGAGCACCGCTCGTGCCTCTCAAGGGATTCATAGAGGATAAGTTTGACGACATCCACTACGACATCCCCGAGGCAAAGGACATGGCCATCAAGCAGATGGTGTTCCTTATCGAGAGATGGATGAAGTACGACAGGCGAAAGTTCAGAAGTGAGCCTCAGAAGCTTGTGACCTGCTTCAACGTCGATGTACTCGTATCACCTACGCTGGTATACGAGAACGACGATCTGATCGAGTGCATCCAGGTGAAGTACTCGAAACCTCAGATCACACAGTCATCTACCACCGAAGGTAAGGGCGCGAACACCTATCTTCCCCTCTATGCACTCCTACAGTACACGAAAACACTCGTGTACCCCGGACATAAGAAGAAGATAACCGCAACCATCCTTTACTTAAAGAGGGATGACGACAAGCCCGCATCAGGCGTTTTCAAGGCAGACTTTACCGACGCATCGGGTGCCAAGAACGTGATCTCACTCAGTGAGGATTACGAAGGCGGCAGCACAGCAAAGAGCACGCTTGACACCACTTTCGAGTGGCAGTTCGACGAGTTCTTCGCCGGCAAGCTCGAATGTTCCGAAGAGGACTGCTCTTACTGCGACTTCAACTGTGTGTGCAAGTACAACCGCGCACCCAGAAAGCTCGTCAAGAAAAAGGGACGCGTTCTCCATTACGACGAGATCACTCTTTCCGCAAGCCAGACCAAAGTCGTGGCACACGAAAAGGGACAGATACTCGTAAATGCGGGAGCTGGTGCAGGTAAAACTCTCTGCGTGGCAATGCACGTAGTGAGGTTGCTGATGAAAGGCATTAAGCCCGAAGCGATCCTGCTCATCACGTTCACCAAGAACGGAGCGAAGGAAATGCTCGAAAGAGTACAGTACTTCGTTGACGATCTCGGTCTCAGCGTTGATGTGGGCAAGATCATGGTCACGACCTTCAACGGGTTCGACAACGAGATACTCGCCAAGGAGTATGCAAGATTCGGTTTCACCGAGGCTCCCTCGCTTCTCGAGCCGGAAGAAAATGCCGAGCTCATAAGCAGGGTACTCACCTGTCATCCCGTTCCCGGTCTGGACGTACTCTATCCGGACAGGAAGGCGACAAAGAACATGATATCAATGGGCGCTATCCCGCTCGCCACAAAGGCGTTCAGGATAATAAAGCTCCAGATGCTCTCGAAGGGCGACGGAGAAAAGTTAAGAGACGCACTCGGACCTTACGGCGCAGCTTCCATCAAGGATGATGATGCGTACGAGGAACTGATAGCGGCATATAACAACTACGAGTCTATGATGATAGCCGAGAACTATATCACATACGACGACCAGGAGTATTACCGCAACCGTCTGCTCGACATTGACCCGACGTACTATGACCATCTCGGATACAGCAACATCATCGTGGACGAGTTCCAGGATACGTCAGACGGACAGCTCGACCTCATCAAGGTACTGATGGATGCTCCCACGTACGAAGAAGCAATGTTCGTAGGCGATGACAGCCAGGCGATCTACGCATTCAGAGATACGACCAACGAGAACATCCTTCACCTCGAGGAAAAGCTTGACGTTCCGGTAGAACAGGTCAACCTGCTCGAGAACTTCCGCAGCCGTCCCGAGATAATCGAACTCGGCAACAGGATCAACAGGCTCAACCCTGACCGTATCGACAAGGACCTCGTAGCAACAAGGCCCGCAGGCGGCACTGTCAAGGTACGCGGATTCTTCGAGTCCGCAGAGGAACTTGATTATATCGCTTCCCAGGTAAAGATGCATATCGACGAAGGCAAAGTCCCGAACTCGGTAGCGGTCATCGTAAGAAACCGTTCGCAGCTTGAGGCAGTGGGTACAAGGCTTACCGCACTCGGTATCCAGTGGGTATCGAGGGCACCGATGAACATGTCGGATAACAGCCGCGTACGTGCAGCATCCGCCCTCATCAGGGCTTATGCTACTCCCGAAGCTACAGAGCTGTATCTTCCGTATCACACCTGTCTCTGTGACGGTGACGTGTTCTCGTCATCAGATGCGGAGATAATGGAATCGATAGACTTCCTTAAATCCGAGATTGAGCGCATCAAGGCACTCCCTCCCAAAGAGAGCGAAGAGGCACTGATGGAAATGCTCGATATGATCGCCGAGGACGATGAGGTGTACGAAAGCTTCCTCGATGTAATCAAGAGGAAGCCCGGAATGCAGAGAAAGATCGACTACGTCCGCGCATACGAGAAGTACGGCAAGGACAAGACAAAGTCGATGGACGCTGACTATCCCGGCGTACAGCTTACCACCTGTCACTCCGCCAAGGGACTTGAGTGGGAGAACGTCATCCTGTCACTGACAGGCTACGATGACGAATCACTCCACAAAGGCTCCAAGGCAAGGGACGAGATACAGGAAGCAAGGCGTCTTGTATTCGTAGGCATTACCCGTGCAAAGGACAACCTTACCGTGACCGGGCTCTACTGCCTCTTAAAAGGCGGCCGCGTGAGCGACACATTTGATGTGTTCGTAAAAGAAGTCTTTCTGGAGAGCAATACTCCTTATGAGCCTTCACTCGCGGAATACGAGCTCAGAAAAAAGGCAAAGGCTGCCGAACGTGCGGCGATCCTCAAGGAACGCAAGCGCAAGCTCGGACTCCTCAAGGAAGAGGAGGAAGGCGAAAAGAAGCCAAAGAAAAAGGCAAAGGGCAAGGCCAAGGACGGCGAACCCGAAACCGATGAAAAGACCGAATCCGGGACAAAGGCTGCAAAGCCTGAAGCTGTTCCGGTCGATGAATATTCTAAAACCGCTTAACAACAAAGGACACCGTGACAGGTGTCCTTTTTTCTCTGTTGGATGGTCATATTATGACCGCAAGCACCAAAAGGTGCAATACAGAGAAAAGGAGAAATAAATACATGACAAGAGAAGAAATCATCAAGGCTGTAGCGGCGGCCGACAACACAGTACTGAGCTTCCCCAACAGAGGACCGTGGGGCTCATCGAGCTACAGGGGGAACTGCAGCGGATATATCCCCGCCTATTTCGCGTGGAAATACAATGCGAAATCAGTGAGCGAGGTATTCGCGGGTTCCGGGACGACCTCGGACGTATGTAAGGATTTAGGCATACCTTATATCGGTATCGATTTAAACCCCAACCCCGTCAGAGACAACATCATAAGCATGGACATCCTCGACGACAACATCGAGCTGCCCGACGGGTTCTATGAATCCGACATGTGCTTCCTTCATCCCCCGTATCCCGGGATCAACAACATCCACTATTCAACCGGGATGTGGAAGGGCAATGAGGAACAGATCTCACGCGACATTCAGGAAATGCCGTGGGATAAAGGCATGAACGCGGTAAATCACGCCATAATGCGTGCGTATAACTCGCTAAAGCCTGGGGCTTATGAGGTCGTCCTCGTAGGCGAGATACGCTCAAAAGGCCAGTACCGCAGCATGATGGCAGACCTCATCCGTCCTACGCAGCTGCACCAGACCTTTGTCAAGCTGCAGCACAACTGCGTATCGGACAGAGGATGGAACACTTACAGCAAGTCGGACAGGGCTCTTACGGGCCATGAGATGATAGCAGTTTTCAGAAAGCCTGAGGGATATCAGATCTCGTTTATACTCCCGAAGACTTATGAACTCGATGTCCGCGACTCCATCCAGGCAACATGGAAGGACGTCATCTCGGCAGTAATGCGTAAGCTCGGCAAGGAATCAAGCCTTGAGGAAATCTACGCAGAAGTCGAAAACAACAGGAAGGCAAAGAGCAATCCCAACTGGAAGGCTAAGGTGCGTCAGGTCTTACAGTCCGGGTGTTACAAGAGCTCCGCAAGGGGCATTTGGGCTATGGCTGCTGCATAAACGACAAAAGAACCGGTCACCCGGTTCTTTTTTTTGCGGCACTTATCACTTACAACAGAAAAAAGAACACCGCAAAGGTGTTCCTTTTCATTAAAATCATCTTGTTCCACCGGTCTCCGCGGAAATATCTGTTCCCCGGTCTTCGTCCATATACTCTTCTTTCCGGCTCGCCAGCCTTACCTCGCCCGCATGCGGTCTCTTTCCTTCGACTCCCGAGGGCAGGAATGTGACCTGTGTTCCCACGACAACGGTTCCTTTCAGTGACGAAATATCATTTCCCTGTACGAAATATCTCACACCGTCCTCTCCGTCTATATAACCCGCCTTGAGACAGCTTATATAGCTCGACACGATCCCTTTTAGCCGTTTGTTTCCGCTACTGCGGGCAAACACGTATGACTGCATGTCCGCATCATCATGGCTGTATATCCCATTCATCTTCTGCTCCCATTCCGTCGTACTCCTTCATCAGATCCTGCCTCTTCTCTTCCACCACATCAGCTATCATCTGTGCTGCCTCATGGATATTGCCAGCATCAACGCTCATATCGCAGAAGTTCTCGTTATGCTTTTCCGCCTCGAAGGACATAAGTCTTCCGACAATGTTATTTACACCCGTGCCCTTCATGATTATGTTCTCGTACATAGCACGCTCACTCTGTTTGGTGAACACCGAAAGCACGTTGTAATGATTTTTGAGAGCCATTACGCCGGCTATATCCGCGACAACAACCACAGGCTTCGTCTCCCGGAGTGTGCGGCTGATGTCCGCCTTGCTCAGTGCGTATTTCTCTCCTGCATAATATGACACTTCAAACAGGTCGCCGGTCTTATACTTTTCGGCAAACTCTTCCTCGCTTATCCTTATATGGGTAGGACTGTTCCCCGTCGTATACGAGTAGATGCGGGGATAATTGTAAACATCCTTAAGCGTGCTGGCTATATTATTCTTATTGCTCCCGCTCGGTCCGACTATCGCTATCATATCATACTGGAGCGTGCTCTCCTTTTCTATGTAGCTTTCACGGACAGTATCGAATATCTTTAGGAATTCTTGGAATGAGTTCACGGACAAGCACCCAGACAGTTCCCTGTTCCATGGTCTGCGCATGAGCACCGGGAACTTGGCATTAGAAGTGAGCACATTCTGAGGGTTATCGTCAAGTCGTATGTCGAACCTCGTAATGTCTTTACGGGAACCGAGTATTATGTTCTCCGGCTTTATCTCGGGGATATGCTCCATGATGGAAAGTCCGCGGAGAGTCATCATTTCAATCTTCGGTGCGGAATTGATGAACACATCCGAGTACTTCTGCATATATATAATTGCCTCACGCACACCATCATAAGGAACTTGTGACTTATAGAGCCATTCCTCGTTAAAATACTTGTACGCAAGCTTTGTACGGGGCGTGGATATGCCCCAGTGCTTAAACTCTTCAATGCTGAGTGGCGGATCACAGAGCCCCTTTCTGTTTACTTCGTCAATGCAAAGCTGCATACAGGGCGCAATCACATCGTCCCAGTCAAGCCCTACTGTAAGTCTGACACCTCTCATATTTTAATCTCCTTCCTGTATGTGTGACACCAATATGGACGGACGTGAGCGAAAAACACAGGCGTTTTTTATGCCGGAATGAACATATTGGGAACAGAGAGAATATCCTAAAAGAAAAAGGAGGCATGGCAGACATGGCAAAGGATATGGACAACATCATCATAGGCGCAGCACTGCTGACGGTGGAACAGGCTGAATCCCTTCCGCAGGACATACTGAAATGCGGCGAGAGATGGTGGCTGAAAACACCCGGATACACCAAAAGCACCGCAACGTGCGTATTCAAGGAAGGCGTAATAGACGGTCTCGGCAGCAATGTGGAAAGGTACACCACAGGCATCCGTCCCGTTCTGCTCGTCAGGACAGACAGCGGCTGTTTCGGGTCACTCCGCTACGGCAAGCAGGTCGAGTTCGTCAAAGAGAACGGTGAACACGTCATGTTCTATTACATTGGCACCAACAGCGAGGGACAGGGCATGCTGCTCACCAAGAACTGTATTGCGACCGGTCCGTTCAAGATGGACTGGAAGTCACAGACCGCCAACCAGTACGACCATTCGGACGTAAAAGGAAGGGTGGACGGCTTTTCCGAGGTGATGAGGCACAGCACACTCGTACTTGAAAAATCGGCACCGGCCGCTGTACCAGCCGAACGTGTAGTTCTCGTCACGGATAATGATACGGCATTCCTCGACGATGAATCACCACGCAAGGAAAAGATAGTGCAGCATTTTCAGAGAACACCACGGAGATACAAAAGAGCCCCCGGTAAAACGAACAAAACAGCATCCTGATCGGTGCTGTTTTTTTTTAGCGATAATGAGCCTTAAGGCTCCCTGATCCGCTCCCCGACAAATAGAAAAGGCACCCTGTAACGGATGCCTTTATGGTCTACTCTTTTACAAGCTTTGCATGGATACGTTCAAGTTCATCGCACACCTGCGGGAAATAGCCCCTGCAGAGCTCATGCATCTTGAAGTAGGTATCGTCACTGCGGAATACCGCGTCCACGATCTTTCTCTCGATACGGCCGGCCGTCAGCCTGCACTCACTGTCAAACTGCTGAAGTTTGGTACAGGTAAGTCCGTATCTGCATCGGGAATGAAGTCCCCACAGAAATGAACATCTGATACTGTGTCTGTCATCGGTAGCGCCATGACAGAGCTCTTCCAGCCGGCGAAGCGTCTCGCGCTTCATCGTGTCGCACGGGATATGGCATACCACGCATGGACTTGCCATGCCCGGGATACTCATGACTTCTCTCCGTTCTTTGGAAGTTCCAAAGGCTCCCATTCCCCGTCAACAAGAGTGAAGATCCCGCCCCACGAACAGATAAAGGGACAGTACTTCATAGCATCCTTCTTCGCTTCCTCAAAAGAATCAAAGAAATCGACGTTGACCTGTGGTATGCTTATGTTCTTATCGAGAACGCCTCTCCCGTCAGTCTTATCCTTGATGCTGACATTCTCATCCGCCTTGGATATGAAAGCAAACTGTTTCTGGATAGGATTCTTGCTGTGCGTCAAATAACACACATAGACAACTTTGTAGATCATTGTAACTCTCCTTTTCTCTTTGGCTCTTTCCGAACCTCGTAACTTCAATATGTCGCAACAGTTAATAAAAAAGGGCAGCCATAGCAGCTGCCCCTCGTAAAATCATGCAATCATCTTTCCGGCTCGTCATACTCAATGTCAGACACTTCAATCCGTTCTGTTCCGATCTCGTTGTCGTCCTTGTCATAATAGATGGCGATAAATCCGTATTCTTCATTTTCACCGAGCGGAGGCATTTTTTCGAGTTCTTCTTTCGCAGAATCAAAATCCTGGTACACATCCACCTGCCGGAGGAAACGTCCCGTTCCGCCCTCATACACCTCAAGTGCGTACTCCGTCCTCGCCGTACCTTCGAGAGGGGTTCCAAGTTCAAGCTTATCATCGTCTATCCTCACAAGTGCATCAAAGTCAAGACTTTCAAGTTCGTTTGAGATGAGCTCTTCCAGTGTATCATACTCTGTATGGGAATGAAGCATTCCGTCAATATATGTGCTAATGGCAGGAGACACGAGGTCCACAAGGGTTTCAATCTTGGTACAGTCATTAAATTCCGTATAAGCAAGTCCGACATGGGAAAGGTCTGAGAAATCCGGCTCGTCTCCGTATTCTTTTAAACAGAAGTTACGGATGAGTTCCTTCGCTTTCGAAATGGCACTGGGAGCGATTGTCTCCCTCATCGCCTCCGCCCTTGCAAGTCTTTCAGTAATATCAGCCTGTTTGGATTTAAGACTCGCTATCTCTTCGTCAAGTGCTTTCGTAAGACACTGGCTCTCGGTAATATTTGCCAGAAACTTGTTCATCAGTTCAATACTCTTTTCAGTATAATTCCCGTATTTATCCAAGTACTCTTCCCAGCTACCGATAAGTTTCTCCGCCCAGAGCGGGTCAAAGGGTTCACTGTCATCAAATGCCGCAACAAATATCGGTCTGTCACCGTTTGCATCCTCGGGGCCACTCGTAATTCTCGCAAATATTCCTTCGGGAAGCCGCCCCTTTATCTCAGGGGCAGGACGAACAACAAGGTCTCTGTTATCATCAACACAGTCATCAATCTCATATCCATTAAGAGTCGTACCGCCAAATATAGTCATCGACATATCTTTATCTCCTTTCATTCATCTTGCTATCGCCGTCTCTTCGCGGTTTATACTGTGATCGCGTCCTGCGTGATCCAGCACGATGGGTGAAACCTGCAGCGTCTTGTTCCCGCGGAACACGTTCTCGCCCAGCGTACACACGACATCGATCTTCTCCGGCTTCTCCTCTATAAGGAACTTTGCCTGGTCTCCACCGGCGAATATCTCATAGGGAGTACCCTTTATGCCCACCTTGCAGTAACTTCCGTCCGCTCCCATCACTTTGAGGTTACCGTCAAGTTCCGCATCTTTTACCAGTAATACGGGTACGGGGTTTCCCTCACCGTAAGGGCCAAACTCCCTTATCATCTCCAGAGCCTTCCCGAGAAATTTGGGACTCTTCATGACAAGGTCATAACCGACATCAGGAACATCCGGGATAAATTCGAGAGGAAGCGTTTCATGGACCGCATCCACAAAATCCTCAAAAAAGTCTTTTTCTATCGTAACACCACACGCGGAAGCATGACCGCCGTGCTCATAAATGAACGATGCATTCGCATCAAGCACTTCCTTTATGTTCACGCCCTCAATGCTCCTGCCCGAACCCTTGAGCAGGCCGTCATTCGTATCCACGAGGACTATCGCGGGCTTTTTGTATTTATCCGTCATACGCCCTGCGATGATTCCGGCTATGCCGACATTGCATTCCGCGATGACTACGATGATGCCCGAATCTTCCTGTCCGGTAGCGATGATCAGGTCATCCATGCTCTTCATCGCCTCATTGGTCTGCCTCTTTCGTATATCGTTCATCGTACGCATCTCCTGCACAAGACCCGAGATCTTTTCATCATAACGCCCAAGGAACATCATGGCATCGGCGACTTTCTGCGAGCCCTCATCCTCAAGTCTGCCGTATGCGTTCAGAGCCGGCCCGAGGCTGTACCCTACGGCTTCTTCGTCAATAACCGTAAGCCCGAACCCGTTGGCGAGCATCTTCAGTGCGAAAGTGCATCGTCCCTGGCTGTAACGCGCGAGGCCTTCCTTGACGATCTTCCTGTTCTCTCCCCTCATCGGCACCGCATCGCTGACAGTTGCAACAGCCGCATTGACCAGGGCGTAATCCATAAGGGTGTTCCGCTTCCATTCCGGCATCTTCGAGCCATATTTCTCCATACATATCTTCGCCAGCTTATACACGATACCCGCACCACAGTAGTCTACAAACTCACCGCCGGTTACATGGGGATCTACGATGACATCCGCATCAGGGAGCACCACCGCTCCTTTTTCATCAACAGCAGGTTCGTGGTGATCTGTAATGAGCACCGTACACCCGTTCTCCTTAGCCTTCTTTACAGCATCTATGGCAGCGACTCCGTTATCAGCCGTAATGAGCACACAGTCATGGAGCTGCTCGGTGTACTCTTCCCGAATGCCGAATCCTTCGGAGAACCTCTTCGGCACCTTGATGTTCATATCGACAGGTGCCACGCAGTCATTGAATATCTCCCTGATGACCGCCATGTTCGCTGATGACATTATACCATCCACGTCATAGTCGTTCGCACTCTCGATATGTTTCCCCGCCTTTACGGCCTCGTACAGCCTGTCGGCCACCTCCTCGAGCCCCGGTATCACGTACTCCTTTTCGAGGTCTGCCATATACTCTTCCTTCGTCATACCGAACCTCTCGAAAATGAGTGCCTCGACGGAGTTTCCCGTCGATGTCTTTACCCATGCCTGTGACATAAAATCTCCTCCTTATACAAGATAATCTTCATAGTCTTCAGTAACATCATCTGTCGCCCACGTCCTCGCCGACAGTCTTTGCATTCATCTCTTCTTCGAAGGACTTGTATTCCTGGTCAGCCCATACGAGAAGTTTCTTCAGGATATCCGCTGCCTGCCTGTCACTGCCGTGCTTGATGGCGTACGAGATCATGTCAACGAATTTGTCCCCTACCATTATGTCTGTGAGTGCCTCAATTTCGGCTATCTTCTTATTGACTTCCTGGAGCTTGCGTTCCTTCTCCTCGTTCTCCTCACGGCCGCGTTTTATTTCCATGGCCATGTCCGATATGGTAGAGGTCAGTCTCTCAATGCACTCCTCTTCCGTCTCGTCCTCACGCTGGCCCTCGAATTCTTTCACCTGTTCGGAGTACCTGAGAGCGTCCTCGATGCGTTTGTAAAACTCCTTGATATCCTCACGCTTTGCCCTTGACTTTCTGATACCCCTGTTAAGCCCGAACTCGGACATCCTGTCAGCGTAACTGTCCTGTAGTTTTGCAAGTCCCATCTTGCCGTCGATGAACTCCGTTGACGAAAGTTTGCCCCTCTCGTTCATCGGGATCACGTACGCATGTATATGAGGCGTCTCTTCGTCAAGATGCAGAACCACGTTTTTGACATTAGCCTCTCCGAATTCTTTCTCAAGCCACTCCACGTTCGCGTCTCCCCATCTGTCGAGGTCTATCCTGTCCTTCATATCCCTTGACAGGGTAAGGAGCACTTCGTACCCCATTACCGCGTTCTTGGCAACATTGTGTGTCTTGTAATAGTCCGATTCCTTTATCGTATCCTTGAACACCTTGGCATAACTTACCCCTGCCTCGCCTTTCAGCTGACGGTTGTCCGGAATCCTGTTAGCGTCGATATTGCTCGCGAGCACCTTCCTGAAATTATGGTTCGATGCATGGACGAGGTCCTTGCCGGACTTCATCTTGTTGATGTGCAATATAGCGTATTCAGCCACCGCTGTTCACTTCCTTTCTTTATATTGTAATTGCCGTGTAAGAAAAATATGAAGACGGCCGGATAAAAAACGCATCCAGGCAACATTATGCCTCCGCGGAAACCGTATACGAGATTTCCGGAAACCGTATACGGGATTTAAAAACCGTACGGTTTTCGCCAAAAATCGTATATTACGGGATTTATAAAAACCGTATACGCTTTTTTCAAAAACCGTAGTGTGTCTACGTCAAATGATTTCAGTATCAAAAAACGACCATATCCGAAATAATGACAAAATCAGCCCCAAAACGGCGAACAGGGTATAACAGCGACATACGTCATATGTTCATACAGATTATTCGTCTCACAGCGTCCAACGTCATATATAATTCCAGATTATGATATCACCACCGGCATAGTCATGTAGAGCAGCAGTATACGTCACCCACCGCGTCCTTCGTCATATACATCCGCAAGTACACGCATGCACACACAGCATACCTCATATATATCCCATGATTACCGTAACCGCACCGGCAATACCATATAGTCACGGAGATTCCGCGCCCACTACCGTCATGGTCATATAGAGTGCCCGCACCGCAACACACGCGTCATAGTCATATAACCGCTTCCTGCGTCATTGTCATATAGCCATCACCGCTCACGGCAGTGTCATATAATCGCCGCGATGCCCAACCACCAACGTCCGCGGATACACCACCATCCATCACTGATGATACAGCTCATGCCGGTGTCCGCCATCTGATTACCGCACATCCCTGATCATCCCGTACCACCACCGGAACACCCGCGAGCCTCCACAGCCAATCATCCGGACGTACTTAACACGCCCACGGCATACCGCATCAGTCACCGTATACCACCCGATCCATACCGCATACGTCAGTGCCATATAGAGCGAATGCATACGGTACCGCCACATCCATGACCACCACCCGTACACTCCCGAACCGCCACACTCAATGCTCCGCGCCATTTACCGCTCACGACGTATCCTCTGCCCGTACCGCATATATCTCTTTCTCCTGCTACCCCGCCTCATCTCACGTTTCCGCATCCGCCTCCGCCTGTGTGCACCACACGCCTGCTGCCCGTATAACACGCGTACACTGCCCGGATGTGTACCATCTACTGTGATACACAAAGATACCATCTATACTGGTACACATATGTCCCATCTACTGTGGTACACTCCGTGTGCCCGTCTCCGCATATCGCGTGTACCATCTACTGTGGTACCGCATTCCGTCCGCACCGCGTTATATCCCACCGGATATGTACCATCTTCAGTGGTACGCCATGATACCATCTACAGTGGTACATAAGTGTACCGGCTACTGTGGTACCTATCTCCTCTTACACCCGGGTATATCGCACAGGATAAGTACCATCTACGGTGGTACACATATGTCCCATCTACAGTGGTACATAAGTGTACCGTCTACGGTGGTACCCATCTCCTCCTGCATCCGGGCATATCCCGCGTAAGATGTACCATCTACGATGGTACATAACGATACCATCTACTGTGGTACACACTCTTGCAATCCTCCGCGTGCTCTGCTATAATGGACACGGGTTCTGCCGCGGGCGTCCGCGGTTTCCCCGGAAATCCTGCATCTATTACTTGTACTTTATACTATATACGGACACAAGATATAGTATGGCGTCAGCAGGACGCTCCCACATCATATAGGAGAACATAGATGAACAACATAACAGTCAGGGAAAATAGAGAAAATACCGGCAGGCAGCAGGCCGCTGAAAATAAGGAACGCGCTGCATCGTTCAGTGTGAACTTCGAGGACAGGAAGTACACCGTCCACGACATGGGCAAGTTCAAGAAGCCCCTCATGTGGAAGGGCAATTACTATGTCCCCAAGGAAGATATCTATTCCATAGATGACGGTGTCAGCCTTGCAAGGGCAAAGGAATCGGTAAAGGTGCTCAAAAAAGGATACACACGTCTCCACCCTCTCCGTGTCCTCACTGCACTGCTCCTCTCTCCCGTGTTCACGCTCATAGGTTCGGTGCTCAGGTTCTTCAGCCACTTCTACGTATGCATACCCTGTGCCGCAGCGTCGGCATACGCATACCTTGCAATGGGCGTGTACGCGAAGCACTGGAGATATATGGACATGAACGCCATATCGACACCGATATCATTTCTCTTCATACCCATCATCTGCCGCCTCATCCTTCCCTTATGGAAGGGCTTTATGGGAGTCATCTCTTTCCCCGTGATCATAAACGACGCGACAAGGGACAAGGTCATCTCCGTCCAGGAGAAATGGATAGAACTCCTCAACAGGCGTATGGAGCTCGGTGAGAAGAACGGCGGAAGCTTCGTATCCCTCCCCGACATCGACCACTATGACAAGATCACCACATCAAAGAGCGACTGGCTCACCCTCTACGACACCGGATACCTTGATTACAAGGACGGCAAGGGTGCGCTCGCGGACATGTCTACACCTCCCGTCACCCTTTACGGTTCCCGTATGACCTATGATCCGGGAGAAGAGACCGTCTATGCCGGACATTACAAGATACCCGGCTTACCGTTCGACGCAGTCCTCTCGGACAAACTCGTAAACGGTTCAAGGACACTCCTTGCAGCAAAGAGGCCCGTGGCAGAGATCACTGACCTCAAGTTCCTCACCGACGAATCCGTGAACCTCTTCGCGGGCGCAGCCAATTTCGTCGAGTCACAGAAAGCCGCACTCGCATGTTCCGCATACCTTCCCTACGAACCCTTGAGGGACAGGATAGCCGACAGGGCAGCAGCATTCCTCGTATCCGATGTTGATTACGTGATGCGCCAGGTCCATCTCTCGGACGGCAGCAGGAACAGCGCAGCCCTTATCGACAGGGCGGTCATCGATGCAAAGGATCTCCCCGGCGTGCCTGAGGCTGCACGCATGGTCTATGATTCCGTCATGAACGGCAACGTGGACGAAGAGCTCGGAAGGCTCATGAAGGACATAGACAGGGACACCCGCGGCATCGCAAGGGAAGACGGTTTCACCGGAGACGTGAAGAGGCTCGCAGGCAAGTCCCTCACTCCTGCACAGAAGCGCTGGAAGGAAGGTATCGCTGCAGGAAGGAAGCTCGCTGCCGATGAGTTCCTTGCCGATTACGAAAGGTTCGATGAGATAATCCGGTCCCGCAAGGCAGACGGCGTACCCGCGGGCAACGCAGATACCGGTGCACGCATCACCGAGTCCGCGGCAGTCATCAACTTCATCGGACGTGTCGAAAAGGCACTCGGTCACAGGGGATTCCTCCAGGATGCGACCACGGAATCTAACTGGGATTACATAGAAAGACGTTACGCGCCCAAGGTCGCAGGCAGCCATTTCTGGAACGGGAAATACCACACCGTTACCGACCTCCAGATGAAGAAGTCTTCGGAAGGCATGAAGATACTCCGCAAGCTCGGAATGACACCGAAGGAGCTCAAGATGTCCGACGAGGAATTCGAGGAGTACATTACAAAGAAGTTCAAGGACGAGTTCGAGGACGCGAAGGACACTCCCGCGCTCGGCAAGACCATATACAGGCGTTACAGCCGCCGTTACCATCCCGATGCGGCCCCCGCACAGTTCAAGGAGAGGTTCGAGACCGCGTTCAGGATCCTCGGCGAGGAGTACGCAAAAGTAAAGCAGTGATCCGTCCGTTCCCCCGGAGAGGCACTCTCCTCTTCCGCACCCGCATACTGCAGGCAGAAGAAATGATACAGGAGGTATCAGAATGGAAAATAAACAGGTGCAGGCCGGGCACGCTCCTGCTGCCCTGCCCCGCTATGTCATAACGGCCGCGACGAAAGATACCGCTGACGGCTTTGCCGCCGCATGGACGGTGTTTGACCGCAGGCAGAAATTCTACTATTCCTTCCGCCACATGTTCAGCGACTCATCCCTGCCCCGTGTCGCATCGGCGCTCGTGCTGGCTGCACGCGGCATGTCCGCCTATCCGGATGGCAGCGCAGTCGTCCTCATACCGGCATGTCCCGAGTCAACGGTAGCCCAGGAACTCTTCTCGCTCTGGAGGAACGGTTCCGACGAGCTCTATGCACACGAGGATTACAGCTATTGGGAAGAGGTGTTCCGCCTCCTCGGACCGTCCGCGGTATTCGTCGAGTACGCGGACATCACCCTGCCGACGGTCGCGCAATGCTCGAGGATGCTCCCTTAATGCTCCGGACACTTACAGGCACCCTTTTCGGGGTGCTTTTTTAATGCCACATGACTGTTCCCGATTTCTGCGCGCATTCTTTATTTAGCCGGTCACACACATAATACCGACAGGAAGAAAGGAATACCCCGGGTACGGAAAGCCGCATCCGGGCCAAAGGGAAAGGAAGGTATCTCATATGGCTGAGATAAACACGGAGCAGGATTCACTCCGTCTCTCGGTATCATTACCTGCGTACAGCGACATCAATGGATTCGTGAAAGCAAACGCATGGGAAGTTACTGCTGATTATGAAAGAAAGACCGCGGATTCACGCGGCTACATTATCAATAACGGGCTGGGCAACCCCGCGACCATCGACCTTGTCAGCCCTGAAAAGGAAGGGCCGCTCGCGTACGACATACGCCCGATGCTCACCCTTGAAAACGAGGACATTCTGCCCAAGGACGGTTTCGCGACCGTAGGATGTGATGACGGAAGAAACTTCTTCTTCCGCAGCACCGATATACCTGAGCAGGGAAAGGTGGTTATCGCAGCATTCTCCCTTGCACAGGTGGAGATGCGGGAACTCCCTGAGGGCATTGCCCCGACCATGGGCAACATCGGCGTGGACGCACCCTTAAAAGACTTCGCAGAGCACGCTAAGGAAATGAACGTGTTCGACAGGGAAGGGAACCTGTTACTCTCCTCTCCCATCGAGATGTCATATGAACCGGACATCCGGTTAGAGCGGAACATAGAAACAAACACTATACCATTCGGCATCGACTTCGACAGGGACGTTGAAGATATCGACATAGCCGACACTGAAGACGAAAGGGGGTTATGAACATGACGAAACTTGTAGCGGTAGGGCTTCCCACCAGGGACGATGTTGAAAAGCTGCTGCTCACCGGTTCACTTCATAAGTACACCGTAAAAGACGGTGAACCGAGCAACAAGGTACTCATGATTTCACTTGACGGACAAGGGCTCGGACTCATGGATCTCGCGACCCGCGAAGTCCACACCACGCTTCCGTTCGGGGACATAGGCCCGGTCGATCTGCTGCCAGTGCTCACAGTTACCGAAGAGATGCTCGCAGACCCTATGCTCAACCCCGCACAGGAGGAAGAAGCGAGGACGCTCGTAGCATACACCACTGACCGCGCGATACAGAACAGTGAACAAGGAAAGTTCAGTAAATATTCGAGGATACCCGGTACCGACAGGTTCATATCCTGCGAGGCGAACCCTCTCATACCCGACTCCATGTCCTACGGCGACAGCAATGTCCGCTCACTGGTGGAAGCCGAGGCGGAGCGCATAAAGGATTCCGTACTCCTCTCCTGCCGTAACGGAGCAGTGTATAACATAGCCCGTCCAGAGGAAGTCTACTGCATGGAGCCCGGATACGAGATCACGTTCGCGGATGCCGAGAGGACTCCCGAGAACGACAGTTACCCGAACATCATCAATCCCGAACTGAAACCCCCGGAGCATGAAGCCCTTATAAGGGAGGTCGAGCCGGTAAGGGAACGCGAGTGGCTTGAGCAGTTCCATGAGCACAAGGCTGCCTGGGAAGCAAAGAACCGTGAGAAGGAAGCTGATAAAGAAGACATCGGGGAAGAGGCTGAGGTCATCGAGGACGATGAGCTCGGATTGGGATGACATATTATGACCGGCACCTTTTAAAAGTGACCATCACTCATACGGAGGAAAGAAGAATGAAGTTAAGAAAGCTGGCGGCATCAGCCGTCATCGCGACATTCCTGTTCGCCGCAACACCGGCGTTCACACAGGACGCGCACGCAAAAGTATCGCTGAAGGAACAGGCACAGGCATCTGAGGACGATAGCATATCCGCTCTCCGCTTCACAAAGGTGAAGACCACCGTGACGCTGACTGACAGCAGGGGGCTCTTCGAACTGTTTGCCACTCCCATCTCCGAGTGGGAGCTTACGCTCAAGTTCCGCATTACCGTTTCAAACGACAATGATGTGCCCGTAACGCTCACCGGCGGTCTCGGGGAACTCGACGGAGTCTTTTTCGACGGGGACACGACAGGAATCACGGTCCCTGCAGGCGGCAAGGCGGCACTCACCATGACGGTCACCAAGCCCGTGGGCTCCCTCTTAAAGAAGTCTCTCAAAGAACAGCAGGTACTCTCCCTCCTCAATGGGAAGAGCGTCAAGGCATCTGCGGTTGATGTACATGCAAGATTCAGTGCAGAGATAAGGACAAAGATGGAAAACGGCAGCTACAGGGTACAGGATGCCGGTTACTACGAGCTGACCATAAAGAGCGGTGATGTAGACGCCCTCTGGTTCGGCGTGGAAAGCTAAATCGAATACTGCAGTGGTTTGATCTCCATTTCTCTCATGCCGCTTCCGGGACTTCCGGAGGCGGTATTGTTTTTACCATGGCTCTCCCCCACTCTCCTCTCCCGTCTTTCTCCCATTCGGCTCCGTCAAGTTCCTTCACAGCCGTTACCCGTTTTTGCCTCCGTTCCCGTCATACTGTAATCAGAAGCATAAAGGCTTTCAATGAGAAAAGGAGGTGCACGGATATGGTATTCGAAGAATTGGAAACAAAAATGGTCAACCTTCCCGACGGAAGGATCCTGATGCTCTACAGATCATGCGCACTTGGCGAGACACACCCCGCAAAGGGCAGCTTCAAGGCGATCATCTGGAGTCCTTCGGAGCTTTCCAACTACATCTTCACAAACACGGAGATGTGCCCTGATGTACCCGTGGTATTAAGGGGCAAGCACGTGACCTGCAAGGATTACGGTGAGTATCTGGAAAGGCTCAAAAAGCGTGCCGTTGACTGGCAGAAATTCGCAGAGGAATACCCTTCGATGTACGCAGAGGAGACCCTCGGCTACAAAGTCCACTCGGTAGGACGTTCCGACTACTGCCCTCCCCGCTGGATGGGCACGGGCGAGTTCAGATCGCTCTGGGAACTCCACGGCGGCAGGGGCATAATCGCCATCCCCGACAAGGCGAAGACCCGCGACCTTGAAAAGATCACGGCGTTCATGAAGGGCAAGTACGATTCCGAGAATATACGTTTTATCCTCGGCAAGAAGAAAAAAGCCGCCTGACCAGGCGCTGCCACACACCATAAAGAGAGCTCCAGGGCTCTCTTTTTTTATACTCCGGGAACATACTGGATGCGTTAGAACTTAGATTCACACAGAGAAAAGGAGACATCATTATGGACAGAAAAGAAAAAGTATTCAACGACTTCATCGCAGTAACGAGCGCCGACGGTACCTGGAGCAAGAACTCCTTAAGGCTGGTGGAAAAGAATCCGCCCGAAGACCGGAAGGATGATGCATCGGCCATTGAGTTCTTCGCAAGGCAGAACCGGTGTGCACGCGCAGTTTTTGATGCGTACATCGAGGGCAGGCTTGACGGTGCAGGTTTCACCGGCATGGCGGAATCGACCGTCCCGGACCACATGCTGCTCGACCTTGCACTCCGCGCATCCGACCTCCCTGACGATGTCTGGGAAGTACTCGACCGCGACGGTATGCAGTCACCCTGCGAGTATTCCAACTGCCTTCCTGTATCAAACCTCCGCATGCGTACCTACAGGGACATCTGCGGATGCGTCGGCAGGTCATGGGAGACAGTCCTCGTAGAAGGCCTTTCGGCAGCTACCGCATCAGACATATCCGATATAGCACGCACCTACGGGAGCTACCCTGCTGCCCTTGCCGTACTTAAGGTATACGGGGTAGACGGCGTGGATACGGAGATCGAAAAGTTTGACGGCCTTGCCGAGTCCGTCCGCAGGATGCTTAAGACATGATGGTACCCGCACTTTTGCTTTTGGAAGCGGATCTGCTCATTTATTTTGGCAGCAGGATACATATTCCGCTTGTAAATCAAGTGAGAAGGGAGTAATATTGTCATGGAAAACAAACTTACAGCACTCATCAGGGCGATCTCGGAATCCCGGGATTTCACGGACGAGGAAAAGGATTCCTACATCGATGACATTGTCGGAGAGGACGGGCTCATAGCTTCCATGTGCGACTATTCGAACACGGTAATCACCGGCTCGTTCAGGCTCATGGCCATGAGGCTCAGATACCAGGGTGATACGGAACGTATCCAGTATTTCACCGAACAGATGGACAGGACGCGCCGCCGCTATCACGAAGCGATCTGCGAGAAGCTCAACCTGGTCAACAGGTATTCGGAGCGTTTCCTCGGCGAGCTCTTCTACGACAAGCCGATCATCCTCGAAAACGGACACTATACCAGGGAATCACGCAGGGAGGCAGCAGCCTTCGCAGCGGACTTTCTCGATACAGAGTTCCGCAAAGGTATAGGTATCTACTCCAAAGACCTGGAATCCGGCGTGCCCGACCATGAGGCTATGGAAAAGAACACCATTACCCGGTGCGAAGAGGCGGAATACGTCGGTGCACTTGAGGGAGGAACGGAGGAAATCGAAAGATGAGGAAAGAAGAACTTGCCGTGAACAAGCAGAACCTGTTCACCGGTACGGCGAGCGTTGAGCTCGGTTATAAGGGCTACACCATATCCATGAAAGGAAGCCCGGTGCACTGTTCCGTGGACATCATACCATGGAAAGGCGCATCCCCGTACAGTCCGGGCATAAAGTCCATCTTCCATGAGGGCGGACCCGGAGACTCATTTCTTTACTTCGATCCTGTCCTTGATATGGAACCTAAGGACATACCGGAGATGCAGGAAGCATTAAAAGAACTTAAGGATTTATGGGACGATGTAGCCGGTTCATGGGATATGCTCAAAGCATTCCTGACCGACGGCCCCAAGATCGACCAGCGGTAACACAAAAAGCCACCTTTTACAGGTGGTTTTTTTATTACACGCTCGGATAGCTTACAAGGAGGTGCACACGATGAGCCGGATAAGCGAAGGCACCATCGTGTTAAAAAAATCCGCGGAACCGCTCTTCCTTGCGGACATTGGAAACGAATGCTGTGACATAAGGGACGCAAAGAAAGCCTATGAAGACGGCGAACACGTGATCTACGTATTCGACTCCAACGGTGATGCACCGTGGCAGCCTTGATGCAGCGCGCAGGAGCATATCATACAGCCGATGAGATTACAGAGAGGACCGTTACGGTTCTCTTTTTTTATGCTACTCTCCTCTCCCACCGTTATTTTCCCCGGCAGTATCATATTGGGAAGCGTAACCACAATAAGGAAAGGAGAAACTTAAAATGAACAGAACACAGAGAGCCGTGAAGAAAGCCTGCCACAAGGCTTTTGATCACGCAAAAAGAGAAAAACGCCAGGCTCTCTATGCCCGCAACGAAGCGACATTCCATAATTTCAGCAAGCAGTCGGAAGGACTGAAGGAAGCTGTAAAGAACGAAAAATCGCTTAAAGAATGGCATAGGAAGATGGTACAGGATTTTGCTGGTAAAACTTCTAAGGAGGAAAAGACAGCCTGATCTAATGTCAGAGAGACATACCGCATGAAACACGTGGGAATGCCCACATGCAGGTATTGGTGACACGAACCCAAAACCCTCGAAGAAGGTGATACTTCGGCATTTAATACGCCGGGGCTATACCCATCAAGAAGATATGATTTGGGAGTTCAGTCCTGTCATCAGCCGCCATGGACCGGTTCATCACTGGAACAGACGGCAGAGACACCTTAACAGCAAAACCTGTAACAACACTGTTCGAGGCACTGGATACACTGCCCCTCAACAAGACAGTCGCGGACAACTTCACCATCGCATGGTCAAAAGTTAACAGTCCGCTCTACAAGAAGATCCTTGCCACTATAAGTGGAGGATCTGACAGTGACGTAATGCTCGACATACTCGTGAAATGTGACAAGGATCACAAGATCGACTATGTTTTCTGCGATACCGGACTCGAGTATCAGGCGACAAAAGACCACCTGGACGAGCTCGAAAAAAGGTACGGCATTACGATCCAGAGAGTCAGGCCCAAATGGCCCATCCCTCTCGCAGTCAGGAAATACGGACAGCCGTTCCTGAACAAGAGGCCTGTTTCCGTGTACATGGAAAGACTGCAGAAGCACGGCTTTAAATGGGAGGATAAGCCCTACGAGGTACTTATGGAGGAATATCCGAACTGCAAATCTGCTATCGGATGGTGGTGCAACAGACACCAGAGCGACCAGTTCAACATCCGCCATAATAAGCTCCTGAAGGAGTACATCATCGCGAACCCTCCGACGTTCCCTATCTCAGCAAAATGTTGTGATAAGAGCAAGAAGAGCATCGTTCACGAGTTCATGAACTCCGGGGAATACGACCTCGATTGTTATGGCGTAAGGAAGGCTGAAGGCGGTGCAAGGGCAACGGCGTACCACAGCTGCTTCAACTGCTCGACGCAGGGTGATTATGATGAGTACCGCCCGCTGTACTGGTATAAGAACGCCGACAAGGAGGAATATTGCGAAGCCTGCAATATCACCCACAGCGAAGCGTATAACACGTACGGGCTGCCACGCACGGGATGTGCAGGATGTCCGTTCGGCAGGTGCTTTGAAGAAGAGCTTGCGGTAATGGAGAAGTACGAGCCTAAGCTCTTCCAGGCCGCGAACAATATCTTTAAGGAATCCTACGAGTACACGAGGAACTACCGTAAGTTCGTAGAGGAACATACGAATCCGAAAGAGCCGGCTCCCGCTGTCAGAGAGGATATCGCCGATATGTGCCCCAGACAGCTGACCATATTCGACATCTTCCCTGATTTAGCAAAAGCACAGTAAACACAAAGCAGCCATCCGTGGCTGCTTTCTATTTTTACGATAAATCACGGATAAAACCCGTGACCGACGACCAAAACGGGCATAAAATCGGTAAATTTACCGAAAAAATCCTTAAAAACACAAGAAAATACTTGACTTTTACTTGACATACAGCCCGGAAAGTGCGAAAATAAGGGCATGGAAGGGATACCGGACCGGTAATCCCAAATAAAACCACACAGAAAGGACAAACACTATGAACAAGTCAGAACTCATCGCAGCAGTAGCGGAGAAGTCAGCCCTTACAAAGAAGGACTCAGCAGCAGCAATCGACGCAGTATTCGAAGTTATCGGTAATGCGCTCCAGGGTAAGGACAAGGTTCAGCTCATCGGCTTCGGTACATTCGGAACATCAGAGCGCAAAGCCCGCACAGGCAAGAACCCCCGTACAGGCGAGGCTGTTAAGATCGCAGCTTGCACAGTACCTTCATTCAAGGCCGGCAAGGCTCTTAAGGACAAGGTAAACACCAAGCCCGCTAAGAAGGCTGCTAAGAAGAAATAATCTTTAAAAGGTAACCCAAAAAAAATTTTTACCTTCGCAACGAAAGGGCCGGTCACAATGACCGGCTTTTCCTTTTGTAAGCCAATACCGCTGGGAATACTTTAATATATAAAAAGAGAGCACCCCTTTCCCGATGCTCTCCTCTCCTGCTACTTCCACCTGACCTTCTCGAATATCTCAAATATATCCTCGTGGCAGGTAACATCCGCATACCCGTCAAACAGTGTCTCCGTACCGTTCAGGACGATGAGGTACGTGCCCGTATAACTGCGGATCATGTTCCTTATATGCGGCAGGGCAACTGAAGTCCCGCACACGATGAGACAGTCCGCCTCCTCGAGGAACCCGTACGCCTTACTCATCTCCTCTCCCGGCAGCAGCTCGCCGTAAAGCACCACATCCGGTCGGAGCATTCCTCCACACATGCATTTCGGTATCTTTTCTCCCGTATCCTCAAATAACTTTCCCGGATCATATACCTTCCCGCATTTAGAACAGAAACATGTCGCGGCCGTACCGTGTATCTTCGCTATCTTCTCCGTACCTGCAGCCTCATGTAACCCGTCTATGTTCTGCGTGATGACTCCGGCCATCTTGCCGTCCGCCTCCAGTTCCGCGAGCTTGCGATGGATCACGTTCGGTTCATATCCGCGCATATCCATCTTCTTCCGGTAGAACCGGTAGAACACCTCCGGTTCCGCGGTAAGGCACTCGGAGCTTAGGAGATACTCCGGCTGGTATGCCGCGAACTCCGGATCCGGCTTCGAGTACATTCCGTCCCTGCTGCGGAAATCAGGTATCCCGCTCTTCGTGGACACGCCCGCGCCACCGAAGAACGCGATACGGCTGCATCCCTTTATGATGCTGTTTATTCTTGCTATCCTCTCCTCAAGCGGAGCATTGTCCTTCCTGATCCAGCTCATCTTCATCCTCCCTTTGGTCCGAATTGTTCTCCGCGATCACCGCTCTCGTCGCCTCGACAAAATCCTCGTCCGTCAAAAACCTTTACGAGATCTTTCGGGTACTCATACCCCTCTCCTGCCTTCATCCTGCCCATATAATCCTCCCGGATATAGGAAATTCAACGCTTTACAGACACAAAGCACCAGAATGCCCGTAAATCCCTTTTTCGCATCTCCGGCGATAAATATTCACCAAGAATATAAAAAAACGGAATTTGAGGCATTCTGGCGCGTCATACGCCTTTTATTGCAAAATCACGGGTTTATCTGTCCATATACTCCCTGAAGATCTGTAACATGAACGCGTTAAGGGACATATTTGCCTTTACGGAACCGTTATAGAGCTTTACATATAATGACGAGGGCATGTTAAGTGCTACCCTCTTGTCGTTGGTCTCCTTCTGGGGGCGCATGAGCATCTGCTCGCCCTCTCCTACTGCTACTGTCTGCACAGCAGGTGCCGCAGGTGCAGCAGATGTAACAGGTACAGCCTGTACGTTAGCTGCAGGAGCTGTATCCTGAACACCGGAAACCGGTTCCGCGCCCTCAAAGGCCTTGTTGAGCGATTCCATAGATACGGTGTTGTTATTCTTTGCAGGCTTTACAGGCTTATAAGTCCTTACTTCTTTCTTTGCAGTTCTTCCCATGATATTCAATCTCCCTTCTTAGCATTTCTTTTAGCCTTACGCTCCGAAGCTTTTTCACGCTTAATGAATTCTTCAACGAATTCATTATAGTCAATGGCCACGTTGCTCTTCGGATTGTCAATGAAGATATTTGTTATATGTCTGTATGCATCTTCGATATGTATGCAGTCCCTGATCTTGACATCGTACTTTTTCGTGTCAAGCTCCTTTGCATAATCACCGAACTCTTCCGCTATGAGTGCTCCGGTATTTGTGCCGGTCTTGTATTGAGTGATAAGGAGACCTATGGGAATGATGTCTTTCCCTCCCATATATTCCTGTTTATACTCGCGTACCTCATCAAGTTTTTCCATGAGATGCACGGTGCCCTCTTCGCTGAACACTGCCGCCTTTACGGTTATGAGACAATAATCAGCGGCCATCATCGCGTTCGTTGTACACGTTCCGAGCGAATTAGGCGTGTCAATGAGACAGTAATCAAAGAAATCATTATCCCTTAAAGGCTTAAGCGCTTCATAAAGCAGCACGTTCTTCCTCATGCTCTTTGCAGGATCAGCAGCGATCACCCCGTCAAGCAGATCCATCTTGGTACACGAAGCACCCAGCCAGAGATTGCTGTCTCCGTCCGCGATCGTATTTCCGTTTTCATCGGGGCCTTCCACTCTGATCGGGACGATCGCCTTATTAAGCGTTGCAGCACCGGTAAGGACGTCGTACATCGTCGTCTCAGGAATGTTGGCTCCCAGGAGGGACGTTGACAGGTTCTTCTGAGCATCAAGGTCAATGATGAGCACCTTGTATCCTCTCAATGCAAGACCGCAGCCAAGCGCGTTCACGGTCGATGTCTTTCCCGAGCCACCCTTGCGGCTCTGGATCACGATAGTTTTCATTCTTTGTTCTCCTTTTCTTTATGTAAAATTTAATTGCTCACTGTAGGAATATTACCGCCCTCTCCCGTAAAAAGATATCCCGGGGAAACGCGGTTGTGTCAAAACCGGTGTCATGTCAAAACCGGTGTCATGTCAGCCCGGCACCGACATATCGCACGTGTATCATCAGCGTATCACTGATGTGTCTCAGACGTGACACAGGTATAATGCAGGTGCTGTGGCAACATCACATATACGGAGTGTACACATTGTTTTAATGTTACGCTACATATATGTCAGCACAGCACTAACTCAAAGATAGTGTTACACATGTGTTTGTGTAACGTATACACATACATTGTGTTAGTATTACACATACATGTATTTAACGTAACACATGCGTATATTTAAAGTAACATATACTCAGCACGTACATTGTATTAATGTCACACAAGATTCGCATATACATTGCTTTAACGTCTGTGTCATGTAAACGTAACGTAAGTACCAACATAGCGTGAGAACAATGTATAACATATAAATTAATGTAAAGTTGGCACGACGCTGATGCAACACTACATAAGCATGTGTGTTGTATTTGTGTTGTGTATACGTTACACATACATTACACATACATAACACAATCATAACATATACACAACACAAATGTAAAGCGAACGGTACATTAGTGTGCAGTTACATATGAGCAAGCACAGCACTAATGCCACTGTTCAATTAGATGATAGCACAACACGTACAGAGTGTCAACACTAAATGTGAGTAAACGTAAATTTAACATCGCGTTAGAGTAAATCAAGTGCTACATTTACATATGTGTAACTCATACACAACGTATGTGTAATGTTAGCACATATTAAGCACAATAAAAGAGCAATCAAAAAGGCCCGCCACCGCCGCCATCATACGTTGTAGTCATTAGCATTTGGTTTAAAAATGGTTTACTACAGGAATTAAATTTCAATAAGATTGTATTAAGGAAAGCCCTGTTAACGCAATATCAGGCTTCCGGAGGTTCTTTGGTATACAGTGTGAAACATAACGGATACGCAGGACAGCGATTAAGTCCACCGGAAGAAGCAAGGCAGAACACACAGGGGTAGGGTTTAGCATACAGCGTGAACAATCAGGAACAGATCTTTGGCATACAGTGTGAAAGATGAGAGGACACATATGCGGCATAATTGGCATACAGCGGGAAAGTTTGGCATACTGGTGGAGTGTTTGGTATACAGTGTGAATAAATAAATATGTACATTATACACACTGTATACCAAAGTTCATAAAAAATACCCGGACAATCCTTATAAAATACCGTTTAAGAGTGAAAATACAGGTAAAACCGATTCAATCTGTGTACCAAACATGCTGAAACCACCATAAATCCATGATTAGGGACACATTCTGTATCAAAAAGTACCATAATTGTTCAGTCTGTATGCCAAAGAAGCGTGATCGCCGTGGGACAGGTCACAGATTGAACAGGGACGCGTACTAATGATACACTCTGTGTGCTAAAGGAAAGGCAAATCAGATATCCTGAACCCGATACGGCATACAGGACGCATATGTTTGGTATACAGCGTGAATATAAATTTATAAAATTGATTCAAATTGTATCCCAAACACTTGACATAACATCTGAAATACTTAAAATGATACATAAAAATACCAGTATCCTGTATATACAGGATACAGATTGGATAAAGAGGCATACAGAAGCATAAATGGTTATCCAGACTGTATACCAAACACTGAGATACCGTGTCATAGGAGGAGCGCAATGGGACAGGAAGATAAGAACGACGGAAAGTTCATGACGGACGACGACGGCCAGATGACATTCGCTGAATGCCGTGAGAACAACGACCGTCTTGACGCAACAGTACCGGTCTTCATAAGCAAATCAAATGCTCTCATCAAGAGGATCGGTAAGACTACGCTCCTTAGCGAGCAGGCGCTCCTCGTAGCGATATACAAGGCAAAGCAGAGGACGCGTGACGCCATTTCAGGAACATCTCTCGAAAACTACTATAACAATTTGAAAGAGAAGACCGGTACGGACTTCGCTGAGGGGCTCATCGCCACCTTCACGAGTTCGGAGCTCAAATCCATGATGAACATAAAGACCAGCCGATACGCCGCTGCAATGGATGAGCTCATGAACATGAACGTGTTCACCAACAGCTGGCACATACTCTACAGCGACAACGGCGTGATAGCCGACACAGCATGTGTTACGGGAGCAATCTATGATAAGAAGACGGGCCGTGTCACCATCAAGTTCAATGACGATATATCCGACAGGATACTGAACATCAAAACTTCCGGTGGATACACCGTGCTCGACAGCTCTATCATGAGCAACGTCTCAAAAGACCTCATCACATGGTCGGTCTACCAGCTGCTGAGGGAGGAGATATCCTACCGTGAGGCGGTAAACAAGAAAAAAGGGTTCCCGCCGAGAAAGGAATACATCAGTGAGTTCGGATTCTCAGAATTTAAGTTCCTCACCACCGTCAACCAGGTGGATCTGTCGTCGAAGAGTCCTGACCAGATAGCCTGTGCGAAACTGATCAAAGAGAAGAATTATGAGGAAGCGGAACAGGTGCTCCCGAAGGAATCCAGAATGTATGATTCATGGAAGCATTTCCGTGCCCGCGTCCTTGTGAGGTCTTGTGCGGTAATAAACGGTTGGGAAGGAGACGGATGCTACGACGAGGACGAGTATGACGACTATGAGGCACTGTGCGCCGAGCATCATCCTACCGACATACATTTCAGATACGTCCCCATAAAGTCAGGACAGGGCTCGAAGGTTGTAGGCATACGCTTCTTTATCAGGTGGGACTCGGAGTGGAAAGCGCAGAACGACGTGACAAAGCTGGCTACGGCAGAGCACGCGGAAGAACCCGCTGTATCGCAGGAACCGCGCAAAATGGACGCCGCATCTGAAATGGATTTCATCGCGGAACTGTCAGAAGCCATCGACATGCCGATGAAGGTCGCTGAAATGAGGAAAGTAGCCATGGCATCCGGGTACGACATGGAACGGATAAAGACTGCGTATACGAAGCTAAAGAATTCGTCATCACTCATAACATCCGATGCCCTCATAGAGCAGCTGATAAAGAGAGAGCCTGTTCCATCCCTGGACGGTACGGTATTCCCCGGTTTCAGCACAAAGGAGCTGGAAACGCTGTACCACGAGGCAGCGAAGCACATGCCTGCGGACTATGAAGGGAACAGGGAAGCATGGGCTGAAAAATACACAGCCTATTACAGAGACAAGATACAGGACGACGCGGACGGCACGAAGACGACCGTGTTCAAGAGACTCATGGATTCCCTGAGAAAGGATTATGACGGCCTCGCGGCTAAAAAGGAAGTACCCGTGAGCCATAAAAAGAAGAACCAGTCCCTGGAATTCATGCAGAGGGATTACACCAATCTGGACATGTTCCTTATCGAGGTAAAGAAAGGAGTCCGCGTACTAAGCGACGAGGACATGGCGATAGTGAAGTCGGGAGACCGTGAGAAGATAAAGGAGATGTACGCACGCGTCACCGAACAGGCGTGACTTTCCCCGGGAAACATCTTTTAGAGGACACGCGCGCATAATGTATGTGTCCGCGGGGATGTAGCTCAGCCGGGAGAGCATCTGGTTCGCAAGCAGAAGGTCACGGGTCCGAATCCCGCCATCTCCATAATTAAGAAAGAAGAGAAAAGGCTTCTGCGGACATGCAGGGGCCTTTAGTTATAATACGGGGGATAAAGGCATGGACAGAAAAGGGACCACAAAGCTCCTGACGGAGATTCTCATACGCGACAAGCTCACGGACAGGAAGTACTACGCGAAAGAAGTCACGCTCGATTACGGCACGAACAGGGCAAAAAGGATCGACGTGATGCAGTTCATTCCTGCGGGCGTAATACACGCATCCGATATAGAAAAAGGCACCTTCATCTGCTATGAGGTAAAGTCCTGCAGGGAAGACATATACAGCGGGAACGGGCTGAACTTCTTCGGAGAAAAGAACTATATCGTAACGACCATGGAAACGTATAAGAAGATACAGGAAGATATACGGGAAGGAACCCTTCAGAATTATATAAAGGAGAATTATCCCGAATCATCCAGGTATTTCGGGATCATGGTACCCGTTCCGGCCGGTATCGACCTGAAAGACAGTAATGCAATATACAATGAATACGAGAACCCGACAGGGTTCGGAGGCAGCCCCGCAGGATGGAAACTGTGGACAGCTGTCCCGTGCCGCGAAGGACACAGGGACAGGTCTATTACGGAACTGCTGTTCTGTATGCTGCGGAGCAAGCATTCATACACCAATACACCTGAAACAGAGTACGCATAAAGGAGGCGGGCCATGAAAAAGATAATGATGTACGAAGACAGGATAAACGAGAAAAACATTCAGGATTTTGCAGACATGCTGAAGGATGCCGCATCAGCAAAGAGCTATGCTTCCATCAGGGCATGGCACATCGGTACCGACGGTACCCACGACTGGGCGATCGCAGCAGGATGGCCGGATAAGAACAGGATGGAGCTAAGGCTCCTGATGGCCACCGGTGAGAACGACAGTTTCCGTACCGCATATGCCGAGACTGGCACCGACGCGGACGGGCTTATCGAGTACATCACCGAGAACGACTCAAAGCAGGACATCGTCCAGCAGCTGAGGATGTTCCTCGATATATTCGCCATAACATGTGAAGGAGGTGCAGCATAATGCACGAACGCAACAAGGACAGATCTCTTCCCTACCCCGACAACATCATAAAGGAACTCGGCTCCGAAGGTCTAACGAAAGCGAAACTCATCTCCGTGCTCTCATCAGGGTTCCTTAAAGCCAGGGAAAAAGACGTACTCGAAAGGTATTACAGGGATAACGAAAGGTACAAAGATATCGGCGAAACATACGGCGTATCCAAAGAGTACATCCGCCAGATAACCGAAAAGGGCCTCGATAAGATAAGGAAGCATATAAGGATGGAAGGAATCGTAGCAAGGCTCACGGGAAAAGCTGTATAAAAAAGGAGGGTGCATGACCAGGATCGGATATCTTTCTCCTGAAGGAGAGTTTCACGAATGCGATCCGTGGGAACATTTGGACAAGGCCACGGAAATCGCGGAATCGCTGACGCACCGTACACCACTTACGCGCCTTGATGCAGAGCAGTATCTGCTCAACCTCGGGTACCTCGTTGTAGCCTCACGTAGCGTATACGGCAATACAGGCTTTCCGCAGCGGGTATGCGATGATACTGGAAAACTTAGCGATAAACTGACCGGAAGGATACTTTCAGTTACGAAAAAGCAGAGGGAATGGCTGGAAACGAATTACGCGGAAATGAATACGGAAGAGCAAAGATCCGTAGACAGGCTGCTGGATGAATAATATCGATCACAGAGGCCGGCAGCTGACAATATCACTTAACAAATGGAAGGGGATAGAACAGTGGGACTCACGCTAACAGCAAATAAGTCTGCATATTCTTTCGATATGGGGGCAGGCGGATTTTTCAATCTTCGAGCAAATATAGCGGATCTGTTCGACGAACAGTTTGGTAAACACTATCGCAGACTATTGGAATGCCACGATCAAATAGAGTATGAAAAACACGACCGTATAGCGAACGAAATCCTGTCACATCCACGTTTCAAAGACGAAGACACAGATATCGTTGTATTTCTATATGCCTCAGATTGTGAAGGTAAGATCGGATACAAAACCTGCGGGAAGCTGTATGATTTAATAAAAAACACGGACTTCAAAGGCAAATACTTTCGATATGCCGCTTACGCCCATAACGATTACGAGGAGCTAAAGGGATTTCTTAAGGAGTGTTACTCGCACAGAAGAACCGCTTATTGGCGGTGAACTGAATATAAGGAGAAAAAATGAACGTATTCAAAGAGATTAAGTTTGAAAGCATACGCTCTGTCCCTTTCTGGCTCGGAGACAGGATATACAAGGTACAGCCCGTGCATGACATTCAAAATGCCCAGCTCAGGCTTCGTCAGATATGTCCCGAGTGCGGAGACAAGCGTGTTGTAACATACCGCGGACAGAATGGGCAGGAATATGAGATCAAATGTCCGCTGTGTTCCTCCAACACGAACTCGCCATGCAGAAATGTGGATAATGATCTGACCATATATCACTACGAGGTGGCGGAGTACATCATACGCAAGGCAGAAATAGCCGGTCCCGAAACAATGTCAGTATATAAGGATAACGCATCCCCGTGCTACTCAATAAACAGTCTTACGGCGTTCCACAGATTCGGACGCTCATTCGACGATATAGATACCTGTACTGTGCCGGTTGTCCAGTGCTCCAAAGTAGACAAAAACGTGAACGAGATATATAATATAGACGATCCGCATTCCCTTGCAGGCTGGCATATCGACTACATCTACCGCGACCGCAAAGACGCAGAGAAGCTGCTTAAGCGGTTAGTGGAAAGGGACAGGAAGGCAGTTGAGGAATATAACGGGAAATACGGAACAAATTACAGTTACCCTTGGTGATAAAGGAGAAAATATATGAAAGTGCTTGTTGTTCCGGACATACACCTTAAGCCCTGGATATTCGACAGGGCGGAATCGATACTGCAGAAGGGTATCTGCGACAAAACAGTGTTCCTCGGGGATTTTGTAGATGACTGGGACCAGCAGAACAACATCGGTCTGTATAATAAGACGTTCGACCGGCTTCTTAAATATGTAAAAGACCACGAAAGCCTCATATGCTGGGGTAATCACGATATGAGCTACCACTGGCACAAGCTTGAATCCGGATTCTCATATATGGCAGAAATGACTGTCCGCGAGCGGATAAAAGAGGTCGAAAAGTTCATGAACGGCAGCTACTTCTCTGATAAACTCACCGCAGACAGGGCGGCATATATGCACCGCATAGATAATGTCTTGTTCAGCCACGGCGGATTGATGGCCTCTTTTGTATATGACCATAAAGAGGCGATAGCAGAAATGGCAAATAAAAAAGAGAAGGATCTTTCTATCGACGATATCGTTAAATATATAAACCGTCTCGGCGGCACATACATGTGGGAAGACAATTCACCGTTATGGGCAAGACCGAATTATGCTAAATTTGATGGCATATTTAAGGTGACCCCTCCGGTTGGCCCGCCCATGCTTCAGGTGGTAGGTCACACACCTGTGCCCAAGGTCACCGCATACGACGGTTATGTTCTCTGTGATACGTTTTCAACATATGAAGGCAAACCTATAGGGTCGCAGGAGCTTATAATAATAGACACAAAGACCACGGTATTTGAGTCTGTAAAGTAAACATATTCCCTACATGCGCAGGGGTAGACCTTCAGATACAACTCAGTATAATCAGCTAAGACGGAATGTGCTCTTTACATACGTGAGGGCGACCCCTCAGATATGGAATCGTCGTGGTCGATAAATATCCGTGGCAAAGGAGAGATATATGTATTATTGGAATGGGCGTGAGACTCGCGCTGAAAGAGCCAGGACACATACTGTAGCAATGGCGGAAAAATATGGGAAAGAGATCGCGGACTGTATTGCCGCCACGGAGATATTTGGTGAGTTTACACCTTTATCTGATGCAGATGAATATAACGGGTTCAGCGCTGAACTCGTAAAGGCGACGACCGACGAGGCCCTGTTCGCACTGAAAGAGGGCAGCAGGGTCGCGGTACTTAATTTCGCTTCATACAACAATCCCGGAGGAAAATTCATAGAGGGCAGCTCCGCACAGGAGGAATCCCTCTGCCACGTATCTTTCCTCTACAACGTGCTTTCACAGAAGCCCGAATACTACGAATGGAACAATGCACATAAGAACCGCGGTTTGTACCAGAACCGTGCCCTGTATTCGCCCGATGTCGTATTTGAAAGGACGGAAAACGGGATAGTCCGCAAGATGAAGGCCGATGTCATAACATGTGCGGCTCCCAACCGTTCGCTTCTTGAGAAGTATGGTAATTTTACAGAGGAAGAGAACAGGAGAGTACTTGAAGAACGCATAAAATTCATCCGTGGCATAGCCCTACAGAAGGGCGTTGAGGACATCATACTCGGGGCATGGGGCTGCGGAGTGTTCAAACAGGATCCGGAATTTGTTGCGGAGTGTTTCAAAAGGACATTTTTGGGCACGGATATCCATTGTATCTATGCCGTTCCTGACCAGAAGACATTTGATGCTTTTAACCGTGTGTTCCCTGATATAGAAAAGGAAGAAGATTTCGAAAGATAAAGACAAAAAAAGCGTACGAGTCACAGAAATAAACGCGGGCACATAACCGGCCGAATTTCCGGATACCATGAAACAAGCGGCAGGCGGTCCAGTAATTTACGCAGATGGGCACATATTACGGTCACGAAATAAACCGCCGGGAAGAAACTCTTTGCTGCAAATACCGGTGGTGGGAGGGATATGTGATATGAACAGCAGATATGAGCTCAGAAACGCCATGAAGGAGATACCGAAAATGAAACCCGTCGTAGACTCGGCAGTTAAACGCTGGGAAAACGATGGAGATATCGAATACATCGATTATTGCGAAAAAGACCGCATAGAGTATTGGGATGGTGAGTTTATGAGAACTCTCTATTACCCGGAAACAGACACTCAGGACAGAATAAAAGACAGTATCATCTGTGATCCGGAGGCAGAACAGTTCATCAATCCCGAGGCCTGTGCAGCATTCATCTACAACTGCATCGACGTAAACGCGGTCTCATCGGTAAAGAACATAGCGTTCATATATGACGACGCTGACGACAGCAGGATAAGCCCCGCGAGGGAAGAACTCTATGAACGTGCCGGAGACGGATGCGATGAATATGCGTACGAAGTAGGGCTCGACATGCTCGGCATCACGTGGGTAGAGCGTTCAACCATTATCATCAATGTCCGCGAGATAGCGGAAGCCTGCATGAAGGAAGCCAGGCTGAATGCAGACGTGTATGGCTCGCCCGTTGAAGCAGAATTCGCACACGAATTTAAGACATGCCTTACTTCGACACTATGCCACGAATTCCGCCACGCCGTATACGAGCTCAATGATTTTGCCCCGGCGACAGGGTTAAATAACGAAGGACCTTATCCCGCATCAGGCAGGGAAGAAGCAGTAGTGGAAGAATATGGGGGACAGCAGGCCGCAGACCTCATGCGTGATGCAGAAAGTTCACGGTACATAAACAAAATGCTTAACCGCGACAGGATGCGTGCATACTGCGAACGCAAGGCCGCGAGTCCCGAGACCGGACATGATATAGATGAAGAATATGAATTATAACGCCGAGATAGCTTTTAAATGACCGTGTTCCACGTGAGCACGGTTTTTTATTTACTCCGCGGTCATATTGGGTGTACTATAAAGAGAGAAAAGGAGAAACAACAATGAGCTACAGTATTATTTTTGAAACCAGGATCGTAAAACTCGATGATGGCAGCATCATCCACTTTGACCTTTCCGGGTGCAACAACGACAACCGTGGGCGCAAACGCAGCGAATTCACCGGCAAGCTTTACACCGCGGAAGAATGGGAACAGGTTATCCGTAAGTGGGAAACAGCGGAAGGCCCTGGCGACGCCTTAAAGATAGGCAGCAGGTGGCGTACATATGCGGATTATGGAAAACACCTCCGTCTAATGACAAAGAAGGCTGATACCTTCGATGAACTTGTGAAGGAAAGATACTTCGTGGGCTACGCCTTTGAGGGCATCACCTACAGCCCGGAATACGGAAAGTCCATTCACTATCCATGGGGTCCTGAGTGTGACAAGGTATGCCTGGACGTTCTCTACGGCAAGATACCGGGAGGATATACGAGACGGATCCGCGAGCTAAGGACACAGAGCGAAGTCCGGGACGCTCTCGCTAAAAAACAGCCTGTGGAGTTCTACATAGGCAGAGCATGGAGGAAAGCAGCATGAACGTATACGATGCCAACGTAAATCTTGATGAACTCATGGAAAAAGAAGAGCCTCTTGAGGTTACCTGCCGTAACCGTTACGAGGTACTTGCAGGTCCGAATACAAAGCAGCTCTGGGTTTATGACAATGAAGAGGATGCGTACATCGCTCCCCCTGCAGAAGTACTGGATGCGGTAATGTCAGACCTCAAATCCTATGATGACTGGGATGAGGCGTGCAACAAGCTCATGGACATCATCGCAGACGAAGATCCTGACTGGCTCAGGGACGAAGATTACTGGTACGAAGATTTAGAACCGTAACCATCAGCAAGACAAAACATCATCCCTCCCTTTAATATTAAAAGGAAGGATGGTGTTTTTTTATTCCACTTTACGACACCCATATACTCTGAGACCATGCCACAGGCTGCTGCCGTCCGCAACGATGTAACACTCTTCGTCATTCATTTCTGCGAGTTCCGCCGCCTCTTCCTCCGATGACACCTCGATACGGTAGATCTGCGTTTTGTCCGCTGTTACGTAAACCGTCACATAGAACTTCCCGGAACCGTCCTCGCTCATTTCGTATCCGTCACCGGTTACGCCGACGGAATTCACCGTTGCGTAGATTATCAGTATCGCCGCGAGGATCAGCAGCGTGGTCGAAAAGAACACAATGGCGGTCGGGAGCGACATAGAACCTTTTGATGACATAAACATACATCCCCTTTCTGAAAACTCATTTAGGTATCTGTATATAATATGCTCGCCTGGATCCGGTCAAAACAGGTGCATTTTATCTTATCACCGGCACCGTCCGGTTTTTAATTCCGTCAGCGTCATATTCCACGTACAGCCTTTAAGGGCATTTGAGAGAGGAGAAGAAAAAAATGGAGAAAGACACAATGGTGAAGGCATACCGCGTATGTCAGGACAAAAACGGAATCCCGTACATGAGAGAAGACGGCTGCTGTGCCGCAGACCGCACCGAGCGGTACGACTCCGCGGATAAGATAGCGGCTATCGGCAGGGAACTCGGTCTTAGTGAGATGGGAGATGAGTACGCGTACATCGTAGCGCTCAACACCAAACGCAAGGTCACGGGCATCATGGAAATATCCCACGGAAGTATCATGGGGACGCAGCTCCCCATCCGTGAGATACTCCAGAAAGCACTGCTTCTTGGAGCGGTAAGCTTCGTGCTCATGCACAATCATCCCACGGGCGACCCGACACCAAGCTCAATAGACATCGAGTCCACAAAGAAGATCGCGGAAGGTGCGAAGACGATAGGCATCCGTCTCGACGACCATGTGATCGTAGGACGCGAGAACATGTACGCTCCTCCGTACATTGAGTACACGTCCATGCATGAAAAGGGTCTTATGTGACGACAAAGAACAGGAATTTCCTGTTCTTTTTTTTATGCTCGCGGGCACATATTCGGTATATGAACCGCGAAGGAGGAAAAACACATGGGTAAGGACAACGGATACCGTTTCAAGGAAGGCGACTTCGTCATCTGCAAGCCGGCAGAGGAACTGAGGGAGCCCAGCAACATAAATTTCGAGATATACGCAAGGGTAGTGAACGTGAAACCCGAGAAGGACACTGTCACGCTTGACCGTTATCTTAAATGCGGACAGCTGCATTTCTCCGTAAAGGAACTTCCTTTGACAAGCCTTGAGGAGGACGGGTATTACCAGCCCATGAACAAGCAGGAATTAGCAACATTCATCGCAGGCCTGTCCATGATTATGAACACGCACGGCTTCAGCACAGTTAAGGATGCGGACACTATCAGGGAAACATACGCCCGTGCAAAGCAGGCAGCAGCACTTAAGGAGGAGAAGATGATGCATACATTACTATATACCGAGTACGGCGGGATGGACTGGCACGACAGCTGTACGGTCAATGAACACCTCTTACAGGATGGAAGTTACGACATAAAAGATCCTGATATGGCCAAGGCTAAGTTCATATATAAAGACCTGACGGAAATGGCAGCTCAGGAAAAGTCTCCCGACGGCACTTTGGTCAGCGAGGTCACCCTGGTGGACATCCCCGGTTTCGATGAGATATATGAGGCGGTGAAAAACGGAGAGGATATCCGCGCAGCCTCAAAGACGGAACACCGGGAATTTGAAGGCAAGGAATATGACATAAACGAGCTTGAATACTTCTACGAAGGCGTGACCGGCGATGTTACGAAGAGCTACTGCCACGGGCAGATAACATACCACGGTCATTTCATAGAACAGGATATCCCGCTGGAAAACGTACGCTATATCGCAGCAGAGAATTTCCTGGCACCGACAAAAGGCGTACCTTCGGTACAGAGGTTCTATCACGAGCCGTACGCATACCTCGGTGAAGCAAAGAAAGCACTCGAAGACATGCAGCTCCATGAGGGATACAGTTCGGTAAAGGAGCTCTATATAATCGATATTGAGAAGGAGAAGGAGACCGAGTGGTATAAAAACAACGTGGCCGCATTCGATGCCGAATTCAGTTTATATCCCAAAGCGGTCAGCAAAGGCGAAACAAAAGAGGATAATGCATATATCAGGGAAGCCATCCGCAGTTACGCGGACAGGGAAGGTTACGAGTACACGGCTGAGGATATAGACGAGCTTACCGGTATATACCTTGATACCCTTGATTACGACAAAGACGGCAACCTGATCGGCGAACCCGGCGTAGAGGAAATAAACGACTGGTGCCGGCACTCGACTGCGGTCGATGACTATTTTGAGAGCAGGGAGCCCGAAGAGATAATAGCCGAAAGTGATTTCGGAGACCTGTTTTAAACAGGCCGGCCTGATATACGGAGGAACATACCGATGAGGAAAGACACACAGGAAATACTTAAAGATATCTCAAAAGACCTCAGACTCTCCGTCCGCGGCGACAAGGCTTTTATCAGGGATACAAGGATACAGAAGGATGTAATGCAGTTCCGGGGAGCAGACCTTGCAGATGAAAAGGCGGAACAGCCTGACGGCAGGTTTTTCTTTAAGCATTACGAAGAAGAATGCAGGAACGCGTGGATAGAAGAGAAGATAGACAGGGACTATCATCTCAAAGACAAAGACATGATGAACGAGTGCGTCCGCAAACCCCTGAAAGAAACCAGTATGGACAAGTGGCCCGAGGAACTTGCACGGAGGAAGGATGACACCGAGATAGAATACCGAATGATGAGAGAAAGATACGGTCACGGCAGGATCCCGGATGAAATATCGGACGTAATGGACAACCTCAGGGATCTTGTGGTCATATATGAGAATCTTCTGGAGGACACCAGGGACATCACGGATTTCTTTAAGGGTGCACATCCGGCACCGATGACGGAACAGCAGATCCGGGACATTACCGTGGGTATAATCCCGCACGAAGCAGAAACGCCACTTAAATTTAACCTCTATAACATTTCACGGCCAAAGCAGCAGGAACCATTCAGGCTGAAACTCAATAACAGTTCACAGCAGAAGCCGACGGAACCGCTCAGGCTTAACCTTAAGAACGGTACACAGCCGAGGACGCAGGATCCTCCGATAAAATGCTATGAGATGTCCTTCGGAAAGAACGGCGGATTCGATGTACCGGACATAGACGTATTAAAAAAGTCACCCGCCGTCTGCAGGGCGATAAAGGCTACTCTGAAACCCGACGATCCGTTCTGGACAAAAACAAAAGGCTGTGACGATTATCATGCGAAAGCCGTATATAAAGGCGAGGGCGGGAAGCTTAAACAGAAAGACAAGGACATCTGCATGTTGGCCGGCCTGTACGAGACAGGGACGATCCCCGGACTCAGCCTGTACAAGCTGAAAGAGGGGCAGACGGTCCTCGTGAACGATGTTAAATGCATATATGCAGGCGGAGACAATGTGGTGTTTGCGGAAATACAGGAACAGACACAGTTCAGGGACTACTATCACCTCCCTGAACCACAGCTTACACCTGAAGGATTCCGTCAGCTCGTAGTACAGGGAGACTACTGGCACACGTCCAACGGGCTTACCAACTACGGCGATTTTAACCCGCTCGGCATAGAACGCCATAGTGACAGCGATTTAAAGAAAAGGGCGGATCATTTCAACAGGGCTCACAGTCTGACAGCCGAACGCGGCATCACCGTCACCTTCTATTCGCTCGGGGAACAGCACCAGGAACCCGACCAGCCTGAAAAACATCTCTTAAACCGCTATAACACAGCTAAAGAGGAACGGCACGGAGGAGACATCTCATATCACAGGAATATAGGCGAAGATATATCACAATACGGCACTGATAACGAGAAACAAGAGCATGATGAATGGCAGCTCTGACAGGAGGAGAATATGACAGATACAAAAAGCGTGTTTATGGAAAAAGAAAAGGAACTTGCCGATAAGGAGATACCCTTATTCGCAAACACCATCATCACCGTATACGAGCAATACCTGGAAAACAATTTCATGGATATAGCCAACGAGGAAAAAGATAAAGAGATAGAAATGCTGGACGACGGCACTCGCTCGTACATGGAAATGCAGGGGCTCATCGAAGGACAGCCCGTGATATTCGGTTCCGACCGCAGGGCTATGGCTGATGCTATTGTGAAGGCAGTCGGCAGCAGCCTGCCGGAGAAACGCGTATCAAGGGACGAAGCGCTCGGGTACGCCCGTAAGATCACGGACGCTTTCATGGGTATAATGAAAGAACGCGGGTACTTCCTTGGCAGGGAAGACAAAATCCCTGAAACATCCATTGACCGTTCAAAGCTCATGCTCGAAGTCATGGGCGCCATGCAGGAGCTCCAGATCTGCGATGAGGAGATCTACTATGGTGTGGTGCAGTCAAATCACGGGCACGATTATGTTCACATCTACACATACAGCCAGATAAGGGAGGAATTTGACAGATACGGACTCGACAAGAACCTGCTGCCTCTTCCCGGAGAAGAAGAGCCTACGGCATGCCTCGACATCCTCTGGCCCATAGGCGGGAGCAATTCGTCCGCGTCGTTTATAGCCGTCCTTAACGGTGAAAAAGAAGCGGCAGAGTTCATAACGCAGGAAGCCCTCGGTCCCGATTATGAAGACCCTGAGCTCATAGATCTTGTGGAATATATCTGGACGCTCGATACGGACGAAGGATGTATGCAGGAGTTCCTTGACAGATACGGACTTGACCTTGAACAATACTCGCAGCATGATCCGAGGGTGAACGACATCTGCCGCGATTACGGTATACAGAAAGCCGATTTCTACAGTGATGAAATCCGTGACATCCGCTATTCGGAGATAGGGGACAGACTTCCCGGAGCAATCAGGCAGCTCCGCGGTGAAGATCATGACGACGATGAGCTTACGTTATAGGAGGAAGAACAATGGGACATTTCAGCTGGCTTGACTGCAGGGATCAGTCACAGATACTCATAGGAGAGAACCGCCCCGCGTACGTCCTCGTACCGGAACCTTTCCGCGCGGAATACGGGGACAAAGACATACCTTACCATATAAGGGAAACGTATTACGACGGATACGGTACTTTCGGCGGATACGACATTTACGCACTCGCTGCGGACTGGAACAGGGAATCGCTGAGGTGCAGGACCGGACTTCCCGACAGGACGCTCGGGGAAAATATCGGGCTCCCGGAAGATTATACGGAAGAATCCATGAAAAAGCTTAAAGCTCTCCTTAAACCCGAACCGAAGCTTGAAGATTTCGGAAAGCTTTATGATTTTGAAAAAGAAGGGATGCGTAAAAAAGGCATGACCGAAGAGCAGATAGAAGAAGCCGACCGCGAATACCAGAAAAAGTCTTACGACGCCGAGGTAAAACGCTATGACATAAGCGCCAGGAGGCTCAGGGATTTTCTTACATATAACCACGATGATGCGGAGATGGAAGAGATATACGGGCCTGATTACAAGCGTGAGATCGGCATTGACATTGCCTGCTATGACAGACAAAACATAAAACTGCCTTTCCCCATCGAGATAACCCATGACCCCGAGGCGGTGTTCAGCGAAAAGACACCGAGTTTCGCTGACGAGCACCAGGGCGTATACTATAACAGGGAACGCGCGGAAGCCATGGAGAGGATAGAGGCCGTGCTTGATAACGCGGGCGTTAAATACGACATCGATGATTACTATGCACGCATGGAGTTCTGGACAGGGCACAGCGGGACGGTGAACGTGTTTATCGAACTGGAATACGACAACACCCCGGAAGACCTTGTTGGACAGTTTGCGGCGTACGCACAGAACTTTGATGAGGGAGAAGCATTGATATACGCAGATGGCGGAGAGATATCTCCTGCTGACTTCCAGGAAGTCAGAGATGCCCTCATGGATCTGGCATCAAGACTTGATGATGCTCTCCTGTCCCGTACCGCATCAGAACAGAACCTTTTAGAAATAGCAGAGGAAGCGTTCGAGCTCGAGGCTTGGTTTATAGGCTCTCTGTCGGGCGGTATAGAACCTCCTCCCATAACGGACTCCGTAACAAAGAACGAAGACGGGTCCGTGAGCATAACATACCATCTGCCTGAAACATGCGGACTGTCCGACTGCCGCTACCACAATACCGATACAGATAAGCACACCGTAACATATACACTCTCTGAAGACGGATGCAGGCTGCTGCTTGACGGAGGAGACATATTCCCGTCAATAGCCGGCTGGGGAGACGAGGAATACATGAATAAAGCAGCAGAGTTTTACAATAAGTGGCATCTCGAGGTGCCCGAAGAGATAGCCCGCGGAACAGAGGAAGACCGGGAATACTGAAAAACATAAAGACCGTAAGAAGGACGGGTCGCCCGCCCTTCTTTTTTCGTACAAAAAAGCGTACGCACTGGACCGGACACACGCAAGCTTCGTGCAAAAGCGTACATCCTGAACCGAACACACGCCGGTTCCTACAAAAAAAACAGCACTTATAATCGACAAAAGTGTAGAATTCTACAAAAAAAGTGATTACAAGGGGAAAGGATGATTCACATCGTACGTTTTTAAAAACAGACGGAATGTTCCTAAATTTTCTCAACTGATATCATATTCACTGTACCATAAAAGAAAAGGAGAACACTGACATGGACAACACGAGAAAGGATTTTGACCAGGTAAAGGTCGGAGACGTAGTCATCTGCTATGACGAATACCAGCACGACTACGTAGAACACGAGATGCTCGTTACCTCGATAGAGGACGACAAGGCCGATGTATGTGAGGGCAACCTTTTAGGCCGAAGGCTCTATGGTGATGACACCACCGATGAAAACGATGAATCCAGGATCTCCATGGTACATCCCGGCAACTTCGTATCCATCCGTCCCGTACCTACCAATGCTGACGAGCTATACGAGTACGTACATGATTACTTTATGAACAGCAGCGTGGAACTGAGCACGGCTTATTTCGGGATTAATGTGAGAATGCGTGAAAAGGACATTCTGCTCGCATGGAAAATGGCACAGGAAGATCTAAACGGCGATTATGTGTACCGCGACGGAGACGGTGACGGAGAGAACGACAGCGATGAGGATTTTATTCCCGAAGGCGAGTACGAGGACATTTATGAAGGAATAGCCGAAGAGTTCCTTAACAACTTCAAGGACACACGCTTCCACCGCAAGGATTATCCTGGGGAAGAAGACGAGGAGTTCGACTTCATTTATTAAGGTAATGTATGCGCCAGATGACAAAGACGGAGACTCCTCTCCGTCTTTTTTGCGAGAAAAAGCATATTGGGGTCATGGACAAAGTCCAAATAAGAAAAAAGGAGAAAAGAAATGGCAAACACAAGACAAATACTGAAACCCTACATGGGATACAGCATCACGAAGATCAACGGTTACCGGTACTACGCAAACAACGGGAAAGCTAAGTTTGAAAGCAATGACCTGAAGCGTCTCAAGGACCGCATCAAACAGCACGAAACAGAACTTCCCCAAAAGGAGGCTGCGGTATGACCAAACAGGAGTTTCTCGACAACTGCCGTCCATTTGCGGAATGGAAGTCAAAACATGACAGGCTGGTAAAAGAATGCTTTGACCAAATGTCAGAATGGTGGGACATCGACGGATTTTTAAAGAAATACGCCGGCGTCAAGGCTGAAAGAGAAGTCCTCGAAACCATCCTGTATGATGCGTTCGAAGACCACAATCAGGAATCCTTTGAAAGGGACGACCATATCTCAAGGCTCCTATGTGTACCTCTCAAGGAGGTTATGGAATTCGAAAAATGGAACGGAGCAAAAGAAGGAGCAGACAATGAAAAATGAACTGAAAATAACCCTTGAGGGTGGGAACTGGTTCTACTTCAAAACCCATCAGGAGACAGCTGATAAAGCATTCCAGGAGTTTGAAGAAACACTTGATAATGCCGGCATAAATACCGATAATATCAACTACAAGGAAGCCATTCTTCGCAACAGTACGGGTGATGACATCGACCGTATAAGCTTTACCTGAACAACAAAAAGAGCCCGGCGGGCTCTTTTTTTATGCGGACGATAACATATTCTGTTCACGGGCTACAAGTCCAGTAAATGAGAAAGGGAGAAATCAAATGGAAGAACTCTTAAAGATGCAGTGGAACACCTACTGCGAGAACTACGAAACGGACACGCTTTTCTTTTACGATGCCGTAACAGGAAAATTCATCATCATCGCGGAAGGCACTGGCGATAACCTCACCTGTGAGGACGCGGAAGACGGTTACACCGCTTACTGGAACTGCGAAGTATACACCAGGGCACAGGGTAACTGTGGCGGCGGAATGCTGCTCCTTGAAAACGGTATCGACGAGAATGGCGAGACCGTCGGTGAGATAATCGCATTCCTCGAGGAAAACGCTTCCGAGTTCGACGGGGTAGAGGGAATCTCATTGTCCGCATCCCTTCTGGATCCGGAAGAGGGAGAAAACCTTGAATGCGAGTTCCAGCAGGCCGAGATGGAAAAGTTCAGAAAAGGAGGTATTGCATCATGATCATCTGCAATGACATCCTTATGTCCACAACATATGTCCTTGCGTACACAAAGAAGTAAGACGAAGGCATACCTGCCGAATGCAACGTGGCATAGAGACACAGAACACAAGAACCGGAGAGTAAAATCCCCGGTTCTTTTCTTTACCGTATATCCGGTATAATCCTGTCACGGACATCTCTTGCTGAAATCCTCAGACAGGTACCGTTTTCGTGCCGGCGGAAGACATATTACGGATGTTAAGATTTATACACAGAGAAAGGAGAAAGACACATGACGAGTATCAGGATAATCAAAGGGAAAGAAGGGTACAATGTCTACGTTAACGGAGTAATCAAAAGTTCCCCATTTATTGATACGGAAGAAAAGGCAAAGAATTATTCCGACTCCCTCCGCCGCGAAGAATACGCCCGCATGCCGAAGATCACGGCAACAGAATTATGCGGTTTCTTTGGTTTCACTATCTCACCCGTACCTCAGAACCCCGACGTGAAAGACGCGTATGGAGCAAGATACGTTGCCACCGACAACCAGGCCTGCTTCTCAAACCGCTATATAGACGAGGTAAGCGAACTGGCTGACTGTTTCAGCGGATTGCTCCCGGATTACATCGACGGTTACCTCGAAGAACACGGATTCTGCTATGTCACCGGCGAAGACCCGCTGCTGCCTGATTACTACGAGCAGGCGCAGGGATGGATAGAGACAACAGCCACATGGATGAAGGATACAGACGTCCACAAGATCGTATGTGCCCTCGCATCGGCCGGCGCTAACATTACCGATGATGTCGGCAGTGCCGCCTGACCAAGACCCACAAAAAGCCCTTACAGGGCTTTTTTTATTTGCTCCGGGACATATTGCGGTTGCAAAACGAAATATGAGAAAGGAGAAACACTTATGTTTTTAAACGGAGAACTTATTATCGACAACTTCGCCGGAGGAGGCGGAGCATCAACAGGCATCGAGGCAGCATTCAGGGATATCTACGTTGACTTTGCAGCCAACCACGACCCCGACGCAATACGTATGCACAAAGTCAACCATCCAAAGACGATCCATATGCAGGAGGATATATGGCTTGTGGATCCGAAGAGTGTCACTAAAGGACGACCTGTCGGGCTTCTCTGGCAATCGCCGGACTGTACCCATTTTTCCAACACGGCGGGTAAACGTCCCTTATCGCACCACATCAGAGGCCTCGCATGGAACGCTCTTAAATGGGCGGCAACAGTCCGTCCCCGTGTCATCATAATGGAGAACGTCCCCGAGTTCACTACATGGGGTCCTCTTAACCGCGGAAAGCACGGATACTATGACGAGAACGGAGAAAAGAAGTTCAGGGCCGGACACCGCCCGATCGAGGCAAAGAAGGGCGTTACGTTCAGACAGTTCTGCAAACAGCTGAAGGGACTCGGATACGTTATCGACTACCGTACCCTCTGTGCAGCGGATTACGGCGCTGCGACCATCCGTGAACGCTTCTTCCTGATCGCAAGATGCGACGGGAAACCCATCGAATGGCCGGAGATTACTCATGCGGAACGTCACAGTGACGCAGTAAAAATCGGCAAACTCAAGGCATACACGCCGGCAACATCCGCAATCAATTACAACATCACCGGTGATTCGGTGTTCGAGATGAGGAACGGGAAGCAGAGATACGGCGAGAAGGCAATGAACCGCATATACACCTGTATACAGAAGTATGTGATAGACGAGCCGAACCCCAACATCCTCCCTACATGCTCCTCCATCTTCTACGACCTTGAAGTAGGGCTTCTTACAGAAGAGTACGGAACCAGTTCCGGATTCGACCCTTATTCCCCCATGCACACGATCACGAAATCGGCCGGCGCTCATTTCAAGGATATCCGCGTATGCCTGAAACGCGCGGACAGCCCAAAACTCATCATCGGTCGCGGAAGCCGCAGGATAGCAGAGGAAATGCATGACCGTTTCGGAGATATCGTGATAAACGGTGAAAAATACTTCATCATAGACATCCTCGGCAGGAACCTGATGCCGAACGAGATGTTCAGGGCACAGGGATTCCCCGAGAACTACATCATTGACAGGGACGCGGACGGCAGGGTGTACAGCAAGACCGCACAGAATGCCCGCGTGGGCAATTCCGTGGTACCGCTCATGGCAAAGCTCCTTGTGCAGAAAAACTTCCCCGAATTTAAGACAGCGTCATAACGGACAGAAGACTATGGTTACAAGCCATAGTCTTTTTATTTTACGCGGGCGGAGCATATTACAGGTACTATAAACGAGAAAAGGAGAAAACAATGAAACTGAAAGACTTACTGCCCGTCATAGATGAGAACACCGATGTGGCCGTTATAATGAACGGCACAGAAATAGCGGTATATGACGGCAAAAACTCAATTCCCAAGGACTTGGATGAAGCTGAGATTCTGAACATATCGGCCAGTGGCTGGGCAATCGGAGTCGAAGTAAAAAGCATGGCAATAGTTAAAAGCATGGCGGTTCCAAGGCTAACGATGTCCTTCTTGGCGGAATTTGAAAAACCTATACTTGGTGAGGGTGGCTGCTTTAAAGCTTCATTCACCACAATTCCCATCAAGATCACCGTAGATGGAACAGAATGTACCATCGGATTTAAACACCTGGATGCAACTCCCGTAGCCGGTAAACCTAACACAGTATTCATCATGCTTTGGGAGCCGGAAGAGAGGAATTTCAGGGAAGGTTTTGATGCATTAACCTACGATGCTGTGGCAAGAGGTAACATCTCTATTGCTGAAAACGAACAGGTTGTAGCGTTCTCGAACTGGAAAGTCAAGAGAATCAGCAAAGTAACACTTGGTGAAACGACACTCAAAATAACCAAAGCACAGCCCGAAACGGGCAGAAAGGAATAAACGAATCCTCGGTAAACCGAGGTTGCATGTCAGCTAACTTAAACGAAGGTCATGCATAAAGCAAAGGGAAGTGAGTTGCCTGATGAGAAACAAAACAAGCTTTTATAAAAAGTTCCGGTACCGCACAGCAACGGCCCGGTTAAATTGTCGGCATTAAAGTACGCTGTAAAACGCTCGGCACTTTGCTATCCACGAAACGAATGAGATTCGTTAGTGGTGTTTATGACAGTAAGAGAAGAAGGCAGGAGGTATATCGCCTCCGTAAGTTTCGGCAAGGACTCGGTGGCAATGATACTCATGCTCATCGAAAAAGGATATCCTCTCGACGAGGTGGTGTTCTATGACACGGGCATGGAGTTCAATGCCATCTACCGCGTCCGCGATAAGATAGCGGGAATGCTCGACGACCTCGGCATAAAGTACACCGAGATGCACCCGGAACGCCCGTTCCTCTATGACATGCTCGAAAAGCCCGTTACATGCAGGGACACATCAAAGGGCATGCACTACGGCTACGGCTGGTGCGGAGGACCGTGCAGATGGGGAACAAGAGCAAAGCTCACCGCGCTCGACAAGTACGCGAGGCAGCAGAATGCTATCGTCTATATCGGCATAGCCGCGGACGAACCGCAGAGGCTTGAAAAACTTGACAGCTACAAGCGTGCACCGCTCGCGGAATGGGGCGTGACCGAAACGGAAGCCCTGCAGTTCTGTCGCAATAACGGCATCTCCTGGCTTGAAGGCAGCATAGATCTCTACGACATCCTTGACAGGGTATCGTGCTGGTGCTGCGGAAACAAAAACCAGAAGGAGCTTAAGAACATCTGGAAATGCTTCCCGGAATACTGGAACAGGCTCCTTGATCTCCAGGACAGGATCGGTAAGCCCATGAAGAAATTCAGGACGGATCCGGTTTACGGCGATCTCGGTGACCTGCATAACCTCGGAATGTTCTGGGAAGCGGAAGCAAAAACAGAGTCTGATGCTGCAGCTTCAGGGGAACCGTCCGGCTACAGACAGCTTACGCTATGGGACATAATGAGAGAAGTATCATAAAAGACAAAGGCCGCGTACATCCGCGGTCTTTTTTTTTTACGTTAACGAGGCGGACGAGCATTGTGTTCGGTTTATTTTTCATCTTCGCAGCATACTTAAAATGTTGTAAAATACAATCATAGAAGAAAAGGAGAACACACCATGAAAAAACCGGACAATGAACGCTTAATAATTCTGCTCAATAACGCCATAGGGTACATGGCCGAGAGCGGAATGAGTGATAAGGAGATCACTCAGTATCTCGGTTCTACCGAGGAAGAGCTAAACTCCATCGAAGTTCTCGGATGGGGTCGCGAAGAGGCACGCTCATGAATAACGCAACCTTTTATCCGGAAAAGGAGAGGTTCGGAAGGTTCGTGCTGAACCTGACAGAACTCTTCGAAGCGACGGAACTTACAAAGGCCACGTTTGAGGAATGCCTCAAAACTCTACGCGACTGCAACGGAAGAGGTTGGTCCAAGAACGCAGCTATGGTATACCTCATCACCGGCAAAGCAAAGCCCGTGATGCACGCATACGGGACCCGTGGCGGGCGCACATACCGAAGGGCAGTCTAAGCAAAAAAAACACAGAGGATGGCAACGGCCATCTTCTTTTTTTTGCTTCGGGAACATAATACAGGTGTTACAAATATCTATGAGAAAAGGAGAAAACAATATGTCAAAAGTAAAAGCACTCCTGCCAAATAGGCAGGAAACAGAACTTGAAATCGAGGAAGTAACACTCCTCAGCGTTGACGAGGCAACAAAGATCCCTAAAAGGCTGCTTAAAAGCAGAGACTACTGGTGGCTCTGTTCGCCCGGCCGCCTCTGTGATTTCAGTGTGGTGGCGTGCGTGGACGGCGACGACGGTTATATTTACGACGATGGCCTCTTCGTGAAATACGCACACGATATCCGCCCCGCTTTGAGGGTTAAAAATCTTGGATCCCTTAATCTCAAGGTCGGAGCTGTCGTCAGAATAAACGATTGCAGCTATTACGTGATCCCCGGCAATACGCTACTGTCGAAAAAGTATATCGGCGAATGTTCTTTCCGTAAAGACTGGAAAGCCCCCGACGCAAACGTCTACGAGAAGTCTGACATTAAGAAATTCGTAGACGACTGGGCAGTAAAGCAGGGATTCACAGAAGCTGCAGATGTAAAAGAAGTAGCGAAACAGGAAGCATATGTAATCCCCGTAGTAGTTACCTACTCGTTCGACGAAGAAGCTTCCGTATATCTCTGTACTTCAGACGAAGAGGCTGAAGACACCCTGTGGAATGATTTTCAGGAGGAACTCAGGATAGAAAGTGAAGAAAACAAACGTATCGAAGGAGAGGATATGACCGTTGTGGTAACGGACTCTCACAGATATGCGTCTATCACTATCGAGAGAGCAGACGGCACCAAGGATGTCACTAAGTGGCATATCGGGACAGTATATGACAAATGAGATTTAACAGAAAAGGCAGCCCGTGGACTGTCTTTTTTTATTGGAAAGAATCATACTGTAAATGCAACTTATACATAAAGAAAAGGAGAACAACAACATGAATGGAGAATTCAGAAGTCTGCTCATAGCAGCAAAGGCAAATGTACAGGAAGAAGCACAGGGATTCGGCAACGGACACTCCGGCTATATGGTCGTGGGAGTAGACAGGGATGCGTTTCTTGACTGGGCAGCGAAGTTTAATATCTTTAATGACAATGAGATCACCTCGCTGAAATTTGAAGAGGGTAACGGCATCACGGTAGCCTGCTTTGACACCTACGAGAAACACCCCTGTCTCTGTGATAACATCAAAAAGGTATTCCCCGATGCGGATGTATACGCATACAGCATGTGGGACGACAACAAGGCGTCGCTCGACGGTGTGATCATCAACGGCAAGACCGATAAGTACACCAAAGAGATTGATGAATGCTTCGCGGACGACGGCAACCTCCGTCTCGACGTAAGGTTCACGGACACTGCATCCGGATGCTCATTCGTAGTCGGTGACCTTCTCTGCTACGAATCTGTCGAAGATGTAGAAGCCCGCAGTCAAAGCCCCGCGTACAAATATCTCACGGAGGGACTTTCTGACGAGGAAATGGCGAAAGTAAACGAAATGGCTGAGGAATGTATCCAGCAGATGAAGGAGGCATGATATGAAAGTAATTTCAAAAACCGTAAACCGATTTTTTATCGAAGGAGTGACTGATGACGACGCACGCCTTCTTGAGCAGATAGGTTTAAGCCGAGACGAAGGCAATGATACAGGTGATTCAGAATGCTGGCAGGTTAAGCCTGCAACCGTAAAAGCCGTTACCGATACAGATCCTCTGGAACTGTATGCAAAGATGACGGACATCCAGAGAGACACTGTGTATCGCAAAGCGCTCGCAGAGAAGACCGCCGCGGACATCTCATCCCGCATCGAACACTATTATGCACTGGAAGACCATGACGTATCCGATGAGGAGATAGAAAGAAGGACACGGACTGCTGCCGAGCTCTATGCACGCGGCAGGGTTGACAACGACCTTTCGTATTGGGACAACATAGACTCCCTTATACATGACCTTATCCTTACTGATTAAGACAGAGAACCGGGTGATTATTTCCCCCGGTTCTTTTTATGTCCGTTCCCCGAGAAATACATCCCAAAAATACGGAGACATATTAAAGAAGCGAGAGAAAAAGAAGGAGGTATTCTGATGAGCAGACATACACCGGTTGATTTCGAATGGAATCAAGAAGAATACATAAAATTATTAAAAATAGCACAGGGCGACCGACAGCAAAAGATTTTCGCTGAGGATGCTGGGATAAGTGCTGCGTATATGAACAAAGCACTCTCCGGTAAATATAAAAAACCATTTATGCCGGCTTTGTTACGAAAAATAGCAGATGCATCCGAAGGAAGGGTAACCTATAAAGATCTGCTGATAGCCGCGGGATATGATTATAGAAAGCATATGAAATATGAAGACATAGTCGCTCACGCCGCGAAAGAGATCCGTAACACAAAATACGCCAAAACCCCAGTCGGGGTAATAGACGGAGGCAAGGTTAAGAGAAAATCCCAAAGGGAAATAGCAGAAGAAGCAATAGAAATGTCCCACGTCATCCTGCGTTCGGCAAATTGCTGGCTCCCGCCCAGCGGGACATGGGAGAATTTCGGGCATAACCAATCTGGTCGATATATCCTTGAAGGCGTGCGATGCTCCAACTGCCTGCGACCTGCAAGGCTAAAAGAACGATTCATAAAAGAAAATATACAGAAAGTTGAAAGAGAAAACTTTGAACTCACTCCATATTGTCCATACTGTGGAGCAGAGATGACATCAGACAAAAAAGCCGACATTCCGGGAGAAAAACATGAAAAGACAAATATACAGGAGTAATGACGATATTGAGAAGGAATTTTTAAAGAATTTCGATACATTAGGGCATGGCCTCAGCAGCTGGCAGGTATGGGAGTACATGGTATCCGCAATCGCGTGCATGGTCGCGGATATCGGAGACCCGAACGAAGCACGAAGAGCCGAGCGCAGGAAAGAATACGAGCACTCGCTGGAACAGCTGAACGGGGACAGGGATACCGTAGCCCGCCTGTTCGACATAATACTCGAACACTTCCGCGAATACCCCGAGGAGGACTTTCTCGGTAAGATGTATATGGCTCTTGATCTCGGCAATCACTGGTCGGGACAGTTCTTCACTCCGTGGAACGTGTCGCTGATGATGGCGATGATGACCATGCCGGACGGCCTTGACGGCGAGATAAGGCGGAAAGGATACGCATCCGTGACCGATCCGACCTGTGGAGCCGGCGTGAACCTGCTCGCGGCAGCACGCGTAGTAAAAGACCGCGGGATGGATTACAGGGACAACATCCTGTTCGTCGGACAGGATCTCGACAGAGTCGTGGCGCAGATGTGTTACATTCAGCTCTCACTCATTGATGCCGCAGGATATGTATGCGTGGCCAACACCCTGACCAATCCGATAACCGGCATCTCCGACCTCGTCCCATGCGAACGCGACGGACAGGATTACTGGTACACGCCTGCGTACTGGTCGGATAAATGGCAGAAGAGGGTACTGGAGCAGACGCTTGTATTTCTGGGCAGCAGGACAGAGGCAGCAGACGGTAAGTCGGCGTGAGGACCTAAAAAGCATAGCTAAAAAGCAGTCAACCACATTTTGGTTGACTGCTTTTTATATCCATTATTCACATTAACCCGACATCCGGTAAAAATATATTGACAAATATCAGTAAACTTGGTATTATTATATCAGTAAACTTGGTAAAGGATGGTAAGCAAGTATGAAAGACGATGATATACTGAATGCCGTGCAGGAAGGACCAGTAAAGGGTGAGTATGAGAATGCAGTTACTCGTTCAGCGCTACACATAGCAATCGCCGTTGGTATTGCGTGCGCGATAATCATGATAGTTATAGAATGGTTTGTGTTTAAGAAATTTGATTTTGGAAAGCCATTCCTCATAGCTCTTACCGCAGGGCTTACCGACATTTTGGAGTGGAAACGTAACAAGACGAAGAAGATGCTCATTAGAGGAATATGTACGCTTCTATTTGCGGTATTTCTTCTGCTCCTGTATATTGCGGTACTGACGGGGGTAGCATAATGGCAAGGAAGGTTGTTTTTTGTAACAAGATAAGAGAGTTGAGGACACAAAAAGGACTTTCGCAGACAGAATTGGCAAAGCTGTCCGGTACAACTCAGAATACTATAAGTTCACTGGAAACAGGACAATTTTCACCCACAGCGTATTTATCCGGGCTTATATGCATGGCTCTTGAATGTAAATGGGAAGACTGCTTTTATTATATACTGGAGGAAAACGATGGAAAGTAATGGATGTGAATACAAAGACAATCGTATATCCCTGACAGAAGCACATGATGACAGATCCGGGAAGAAGCTCTCGTGGGATGAAGTAAGGGAGTTATGGGACAAAGAAGGGAAATTCCTGATAAGATGCCCTAAATGTTCCGAGAAAGTCACCCTGGTCAACGGTACCATGCGTAACGGCTTCTTTAAGCATTTCCATACCGGTGAACGGAAACATACGGAAGGAAGGCGCAATACAGGCGGAGGGACAAGTGCATGGCACCACCGCTGGCAGATGCGCTTCCCCGAGCACAGGGAAAAACAGCTAAGCCATGGAGAGGACCGCGCGGATGTGCTCCTGAAAGAAAAAAAGGTCGCTATTGAGTTTCAGAAATCGGATTTCACCGGGACGGAAACAGATACCTGCAAAAAGAGGACAGCATACTGGAACGGAAAAGGATATAAAGTTGCATGGGTATTTGCATGGGACGGAGGAAGCGAGTTCGCAGGATATTTTCCGAGAGGCACAGGCAGAGACGGAAATGAACAGACCGTCATGGAGCTCCCGGAATACAGCAAACTGTTTGGAGATAAAATTATAAGCCATGAGAACATCGAAATACATTTCCTGTCACTTGACGGCTCATTTGGGTTTGAATTTCTGCCCGAGAGCCTGGATAAGGATGAGAAAGTGGTACGCGGAAAGATTACCCCTTCATATTTCCAGCCATTTGCTCCGGCATACAGACCTGAGTTCGGGAAGATCCGAGGAAAGGAAGTTTACAGTTCCCACCTAAAAGAACCGGTTGTTGTACCTATCGACATAGGGCTCTTTTATCAGGCCATAGAAAACCATGCAGAGAGAATGAAAACATATATTGTGAAACCACAGAAAAATAATCAAAACAGGAGATTCACCCTCTATGAGCTTATACAGATGTCACTGGAAAAAGATATCAAAGTCCTCATCGCACAACGCGCGGATAGCCAGGGAATCATAAATGGTGAATATAAGGTATATCCGCAGGAATACGGATACCTGTTCGAGAAATACGCAAAATACCCGGCATACACATTCCGTATCAGAGGAAAAGTCAGAAAGGGAACCTACAGAAGACCTGATGGCGGAGGATATATCGCGACAGACAACATCTATTATCCGGACAAGTATATCTGGAAGCCGGAATGGGCTGTCACCAATGATGACAAGAATATAGAAATGGGAGAATTCTATAAATAACGCATACATCGCTGTCCGCAAACGGGCAGCTTTTTCTTATTTTCCCCGGAATATACCGCTGCCGGTGGACACGGATATATTGTAGATGAAAATAACGGAGAAAACGGAGGAAAAACTATGTCGGAATTGTTGAAAAGTGTAGAAAGTTGTAGTAAAATAATAAGTATCAAGAAACAGAGAAAGGGTTGGGGTATGTCAGAGACATTATTCGCGGATCTATTCCGCAAGGGACAGCCTTTACTGAAGGTGCTCCCCGAACTCCTCGCAGACCGCACTACGGGAAAGAACATAGTCTGGGCGACCGATACGTATACAGAGCACGGGGGCAAGTACGGAAAAGAAAAACAGATATTCACGGATCTGGCCCTCGAAGTCATCACGGACGGCACGATGCTGCCGAGGATACAGAAAACGCAGGCACAGCAGCAGGCGCGGACAAGAGCGAAGGCCGAGGTGTTCACACCCTCGTGGATATGCAACAAGATGAACAATTTCTGCGACGATCAGTGGTTCGGACGTAAGGGTGTATTCAATACGGAAAACGAAGACAACACATGGACGGTGAACGAGGACAAGATAGACTTCGGAGAGGCCACAGGCAAGAACCAGGAAGAATGGATGCGCTATGTTGATTCGAAGCGTATCGAGATCACGTGCGGAGAAGCACCGTATCTGTTCTCAAGGTATGACGCTACGACCGGCAGGCCCCTTGCGCTGAAGGAACGCATAGGCATACTCGACCGCAAAATGCGCGTGGTCAACGAGAACACGGAGGACGAGAAGGAATGGCTCAAGTGGGCGTACAGAGCGTTTGAGGCATGTTACGGATTCGAGTACCAGGGCGACAGCCTTTTCTTTGCAAGGGTGAACATGGTGCAGAGCTTCAGGGACTACTACAAGGACAGATTCGGGAAAGAGCCCGCTCCCAACCAGATAAAAAAGATCGCAAACGTCGCGTCGTGGAACCTCTGGCAGATGGACGGCTTAAAAGACACCGTGCCTTTCGGGGTACCGGAAGACGAATACATCCAGCTGAGCCTGTTCGAGATGCCGAAAGAGGACAGTGAAGGCTCGTCGTATTGTAAGATAAAGGACTGGAGAAGCAAGGTTACGCTTGAATACAGGAGCATGAAAGGAGAAAGTGCATGAAATTCGACTATTGTATCGGAAATCCACCTTACCAGCAGGAGAACGCCCTTAGCCACAGGCAAGAGCCTGTTTATGATAAGTTCATGGAGACAGCATATTCCATATCGGATTGTGCAGAATTCATTACTCCAGCAAGATTTTTATTTGATGCCGGACAAACATCCAAAGAATGGAATAAAAAAATGCTGAATGATGAACATTTCAAGGTATCCTATTATGAACAAGACAGCGATAAAGTGTTTCCAGGGCTATCAACACCAATTAAAGGCGGCGTAGCGATCACCATAAGAGATGCAAGGAAAAATTATGGGGCAATCAAGCGTTTTACGACACAGCCACAAATCGCTAATATACTTCAAAGGGTATTAGATAATAAAATAACGCCATTTTCCAACATAGTATTCCCCAAAAGCACCTTTTCATTGACTGATGAGATATACAAAGAACATCCGGAGCTCGTCGGGAAAATGACCAAAGGCAACGAGTACATCGTGGACGCAAAAATCTTCGAGAAGATGGAGTCGGCCTTCAGTGATAAACCGATGAAGGATTCCGTTAAGATATTGGGCCGAGATAAAACCGGACGAATATATAAGTATATACATAAGAGATATATTAAAGATATTGACAATTTACGAAAGTGGAAAGTTATAATTGCGGGCGTAAATGGGGCTGGTACTCTTGGAGAAACATTAAGTGAACCGATAATAGAAGGTCCGTATGTTTGCCATACCCAAACATTTATGAGCATAGGCATATTCGATACTGAACTTGAAGCGGACAACTGCCTTAAATATATAAAAGGAAAATTCGCACGTTTGCTCCTACATACCTTAAAAGTAACTCAGAATAACGCTAAAGAAACATGGCGAAATATTCCGTTACAGGATTTTACAGACAAATCTGACATTGACTGGACTAAATCAATCCATGAGATAGACCTGCAGCTTTATAAGAAGTACAACCTCTCTCAGGAAGAGATTGAATTCATAGAATCACATGTAAAGGAGATGGAATGATATGGCAAAGATAACACCGAATGACAACATAAAGACCATGAGCCAGATAATGCCGGTCATATACGCCGCATCCATCCCTTACGATGTCAGATGGATGAACGGATGGCTCAAGATAGGCGAAGCCCGCAGGCAGAGTGCGACAGACAGGCTTGCGCAGGAAGGCCACGAGATAGACTCGGATCTGAAACTGCTCTGGGAGAGGAATGCCCTTTTCGAAGGCAATCCCGTCGCATTCTTCCGCGACAAGGACTTTCACAGATACCTCAAGAACGAAGGAATCGAGTGTGCAAAACGCCGTTCCTCTGATAACGACATGGAAGTGTTCAAGATCGGCAGTAAGGAAGCCCTTAACATGCTCAACGACTTCCGTGCAAACCGCGGACTCGCGGAGATAGAGGGCGCACAGGACTATACGCTCCGCAAGGAACAGCGTGAAGCCGTAGAAAAAGCACTCGCATATGCGAAGGAACATCCTTCGGGAGAATTCCTCTTTAACGCAAAACCCCGTTTTGGCAAGACACTCGCGACCTACGACCTTGCAAGGAAGCTCAAGGCTAAAACGGTGCTTATCGTAACGAACAGACCGGCTATCGCTAACAGCTGGTATGACGACTATATCAAGTACATCGGTACCGGATACGCCGATTCCGAAGATTCCATGGGATATTTCTTCGTCAGTGGCACATCTGCACTCAAAGGTGCAAAGGGAGTCCATTCATATGACGAATACAAAGCGGATACGTACAGGCGTACAACCCGTGACCATATCGAGCCCATGAACATGATCTATTTCCTTTCATTACAGGATCTCAAAGGCTCCAAATATTTCAGTGCGGACGGATACGACAAGCTACGCGAGGTAAGCGTCATCGAGTGGGACATGCTCGTGATCGACGAGGCACACGAGGGAGTTGACACATACAAGACCGACACGGCGTTCACCCATATCAAGAGGAAGTTCACGCTCCACCTTTCCGGCACGCCGTTCAAGGCGCTGTCAAATGAAAAGTTCAAGAGTGACGCAATATTCAACTGGACATATGCAGATGAACAGAAGCGTAAGGCAGAGTTCGCCGACATGGCTGACAATCCTTACGCAGAACTCCCTAAGCTCAACATGTACACATACAAGATGTCAGAGATAGTCGCAGAGAAACTCCAGCAGGGTATCGAGATACAGGGTGAGACGGAAGAGTATGCGTTCGACCTCGGCGAGTTCTTTAAGACGCGCGAGATGTCCAACGGAGCGGTCAGCTTCGTGTACAACGACTCCGTAGACCTGTTCCTTAATGCGCTTACATACAAGGACAAATATCCTTTCTCCACGGAGAAGCTCAGGAACGAGCTCAAGCACACACTCTGGCTCCTTGACCGTGTGAACAGTGCCAAGGCTCTCGCAAGGAAACTGGAAGCACACCCGGTATTCAAGGACTACAAGGTCATCGTGGCAGCCGGTGACGGCAGGCTTGAGGAAGATGACAGCACCGTGATGAACGCATATAAAACGGTAACCGACGCGATAGCGAATTACGATAAGACGATCACCCTCTCGGTTGGTCAGCTCACCACGGGTGTTACCATCCCCGAATGGACGGCGGTACTGATGCTCTCGAACATCAACAGCCCCGCCCTGTACATGCAGGCGGCATTCAGGGCGCAGAACCCCTGCACCATAACCACGGGTGAGCTCGGTGAAACGGGAGAACCCGTTGTCAAGACGAAAGAGAATGCCTACGTGTTCGACTTCGATCCTGCAAGGACGCTTACCGTTTTCGAGAAGTTCGCGAACAACCTTAGCCCTTCGACAGCAGGCGGTGGCGGAACGCTTGAACAGCGTCAGCAGAACATCCGCGAACTCCTCAACTTCTTCCCCGTGATAGGCGAGGATGAGAACGGTTCACTCGTAGAGCTGAACGTAGAACAGGTGCTCACCATACCAAGGAAGATACGCTCACAGGAAGTGGTCCGCCGTGGATTCATGTCCAACTTCTTATTCAATATCAGTAACGTGTTCAATATCCCCAAAGCGGCAATGGACATCATAAACACCCTTACACCGGTGAAGGAGCAGAAGAATACCAATAAGCGTACCGAGATCCTCATTGCCGCAAATGACGGTTTTACAGTTGACGATGACGGGAATGTCACCGCTACCGACGACCACGTACAGGAGACCGTTGACCGCATCTTCGGCGACAAGAAGTACGGCACGGTAACGGAAGAGGATATCACGGACCTTGTGGATGATTCCGCCGAACCCGATGCGACAGATAACCTCATAAGCACGCTCACCGGATTCTTCGAGGACAAAGCCGAAGGCATCATCGAGGATACGAAAGAGGATTACGGCGATGACATGAGGAAGTCCGATACCAACCAGCTCTCGTCACAGTTTAAGGCAAGGGCGGCAAAGGAGGCGCATGACATCGCCACCGACAACCGCATAAAGCAGAACATCATAGAAAAAGAACGTGACGAAGCCATAGAGCAGATAGTGGAGAGCATCGACACCGCCGGTAAATCAGAGCAGGAGATAGAAGCCGAGGTAGAGAAGGCACAGGAAGCGGTAAACGCCGAATACGAGAAGAAGAAGTCCAATCTTAAGGAAGACATGAAACGCAAGATAGCGGACGCACTCGATACATTCGAGCAGGAGTCCAAGGCATCCGCATCAAAGACGATGGAAGAGAAGAAGGAACAGCGCCGTGCCGACAGCATCATGGATGACATCCGTGACAGGCTGAGGAGCTTCTCCCGTACCATACCTTCGTTCATCATGGCTTACAGCGATAACGAAAAGGGAGAACCGACTAACATAACCCTCCAGACGTTCGACAACATAGTGCCCGATGATGTGTTCCGTGAGGTGACGAGCATCACACTTGACCAGTTCAGGCAGCTCCGTGACGGTTTCGATTACAAGGACGAGACCGGGGCTCCCCGCCACTTTGACGGGAATGTGTTCGACCAGGTCGTATTCGATGATGCGGTAGGCGAGTTCGTAAGCATCAAAAAGAGGCTCGCGAACTACTTTGACGAAAAGCAGCACGAGGATATCTTCGATTACATCCCGCCGCAGAAGACAAACCAGATCTACACGCCGAAAAAGGTCGTTCAGCAGATGGTTGACTATCTCGAGGAGGAGAATCCCGGGTGCTTTGACGATCCGGAAAAGACGTTCATCGACCTGTACATGAAATCGGGCCTGTACATTACCGAGATAGTAAAGAGGCTGTACCGCAGCCCCAAGATGATAAGTGCCTTCCCGGATGATACGGAACGCCTGCAGCATATCTTTGACAAACAGGTCTACGGTCTCGCACCGACCAAGATTATCTTCGCCATAGCGACGAACTTCATCATGGGCTTCGCAAGACAGTCGGGCATAAGCATCAATACCAGCCACTTTAAAGAGCTGGATGCCCTGCCTTACGCACAGGGCGCCATGGACATGACACTGGAAGAGAAGCTGGATGAACTTTTCGGGAAGGACGGTGACTGATATGGCGAGGACACTGAAGGAACACAGGGCCATCAACTGCAAGATAGAGAAGGAAGCCTACGATATGCTTGAATCCTTCATCACGAAGACAGGCCTCACAAAGACCGTCACGGTTGAAAAAGCCCTGAAGGCGTACATATCGACATATAACAGGACGGGCAGGCTGCAGTAAGACGGACTTGCGTCCGCCCTTCCGGGAACGCGGAAAGTGACGGGCATATTATAGCAGGAAATGAAAGGATGAATCCATGTACGAGAAAGAATGCGAGATATGCGGGAAGTTCTTCTCAACTCCGACCAGGATAAGAAAGTACTGCGATGACTGCCTCGCCCACCAGAAACGGAACATGGGCGACGTGTACCATGCACAGCTCAGGGCGGCGACATACTGGCATGAGAACGTGATCAGTCTCACCTGTGACCTTTGCGGGAAGGAGTTTAAGACCATACCGAGGCTCCTGTTCCGTGCGACCTCAGTCAGATCCCTTGACGGCAAGAGCCACGTTTTCTGTACGAAGAAATGCAGGGACGAGTTCCTGACGGCCAATGCGCGGTGTTACCGGTGCGGAAAGCCCATACCCGGGAAAGAGGGATATAACCCGGACGACTGGCATACATGGTTCTGTTCCGAGGAATGCAGCCATGCGGACTACATTGAAAAAGCCCGCCGTAAAGGATGGCTGCGAACATGCACTGAATGCGGGAATCAGTTCGTAAAAAAGGAAAAGACCGACTTCTGCTCCAGGGAGTGTTACCGTAAAGCCGTGGAGCACGGCTGGAAGCCTCCCGTACCGGAAGGCGAGAAGAATGCCACAACCGTAATGAGGAACTGCACGTGCGTCATATGCGGAAAACGCTGGACGGCGGTAATACCCATCAGTAAAGCCGGAGACTATCCTCTGTGCTCGGAGAGATGCAGAGATATATACGAAGCAGAGGAGAAGGAGCGCATGGAAGCACGCCGCAGAAAGCTTAAGAAAGGGAATAGCAGGAACTCCGGGAAACACGTTCATCCGGTGACATAAGGGAGGTGACGGACAGTGTCAGAAAAGCACAGAGGATCCGAGAAGTGGGGAATAGCGGACATTGCACTGTTCGTGGCAGTTGCGGTGGCAGCCGTGACAGTATATGCATGGAGCAGATCTACCATAGAACACGCAGGGGAACGCTACGACGAGGTCCTCGGCGAATACGTCGTAGCTCCGCCTTTTTCGATGCTCAGCGACCCCGGGCCCGGGATCAGGGAAGCGGGCGATGCGATACTGGACTGGTACATGTCCCTTGAAAAGAATTATCAGAACTCCGAACGTGAAGATGAGATAGAGGAGCAGCTTAAAGCCGCGGGCTATGCGGACAGCATCGCCGCAGACGGGCTGTTCACGATGCGGGTCGCAGACTATCTGTACGGGACGCGATGGCTCAGGGAATATAACGAGAGGATGAGTGAACGGTACAGGGAAAAGGGTGCGGAATGGACACCCGTAACGAGAGAGATAAGTGAAGGGCATCCCTGATACAGGGGTGTCTTTTTACCGTTACCGCGGATAATTACATATCCGCCTCACCGGCAAAAAACACCCGGAGTCCCCGGGACAGGGATTGCGGACAATGCAAAGACCTGTACACGGACACGCATATTTAGAACAGCAGTAAACGATGTCACAGGAAGGAGAGGACGGACATGGGTATTTCGAGCAACGATACCATAAGGAAGCTTAAGGAGACTACTAAAGAAGAGACCCTGACAAAGATGCACAAGAGCAATCTCATCGCATCGCTCGCCAACGCGTTCGGGCACGGCGGCGAGTTCACATCCAGCGAATACAATACGCTGTACAGATGGTTATATGAGATGGAACTGCCCTATGACGAGGTGGAGTTCGCGATGGACTTCTGCGTGGGCGTACTTGGCAGGCAGAGCTTCGCGTACTTTAACACGGTGCTCACGGACTGGAAGCGTAACGGCGTGACCACTAAGTATGAAGCCATGAAATACACATACAAGAATGCGAAACAGTCCGGTCAGGGAGAGAACGGCAACAGCCAGAAGAAACAGGCTAAAGCCCGTTCCATCAGGTTCGGCAACCTTTATATACCCGAGAGCGGTCCCGTAGCCTCTGTCATAGCGGAACCAGACGGCAAGGTAGCGATCTACGTCCACGGCATGCCGGAAAAGTACACGCTCGAGGATGGCGTTTCCTTTGAGAAGGCGATAAGCATAGTCGATGGCAGCGACTCCACCATAATAACGGACAGCGTACCCAAAATACCCGACTATACAGGGGACGGCCAGATACATGAGAAACTCGTTGCGGCGTATAACGCACTCGCATCGGCTGAATGGATAAAAGATCCCATTAGCGGTGGCACGGAAGGCCAGAACAAGTACGCAAACGGCGTAAGGGATAATACAAGAAAATACGTGATGAAGAAATGCGAAGAGATAATCTCCGCGGGTGCACCGGACGCGGTCACCGATGAAGGTCTTACCGCCCCGGTAGTAACAGCAATGGCAGAGTTCGTATACAGATACTTCAGCCAGAACGCCTATTACCAGAAAATCCTTGACGACTATGCCAAAAACACAGGCATCCTTTCACCCGAAGGTCTTGCGAAATACGGAAAAGAGAATCTGTGAGACATGGCCTGTTAAGGAGGGAATTGACAGATGAGGAAAGGAGAGGACACATGGAAGACGAACGCACGATAAAAACACTGAGACCGTATCAGCGGTCCATAACAGGCAGCGTGCTCAGATCCGACAAGGATCAGATTGTAGCGCTCCCGACAGGTGCGGGGAAAACGGTCATAGCCAACGCGATAATGAACGAGCTTCCGGGCACGAAGATATTCATTGTCCCCCGCCTCGAGCTCATCGCACAGGCAAAGAAGGAATTCGGCGACGTGGATGTCGTATGGGCCGACAGGACGGAACTTACCGGCAGAAAGACCATAATCGCCTCCAAGGACTCCCTCCGTTCACAGATGGATAAGATAGATCTGCAGGAAGAAGAACCCCTGACTCTCATCTATGACGAAGCACATATCGGTATCCGTCAGACACACGCGCTCACGGAAGCTTTCCGTAAGAAACACGCAAAACTCCGCGTGCTCGGTCTTACCGCGACTCCGGAGAGGATGGATGGCCTCGCACTGCTCAAGGGCAGCCGGACCGTGAACAAGTATGGCGTGTTTGACGAGGTTCTCCAGGAAGAGACCGTGGCGAGCCTGATCGACAAGCACTACCTTGCACCGCTCAAGTACTACGCAAAGCCCATAGAAGGCATCACCAGCATCCGTCCTGACTCGTCAAAAGGCGAAGAACTCTCCGCACAGCAGATGATGAAGATCATGGAAGAAAACGGTATATGGGGAGACCTTGTCGGGTGCTACGAGAAATACGGGCTTAACCGCCCGGCAGTAGGCTTCACTGTGACCGTAGCGATGGCCGAAGCCGTCGCGCAGCTGTTCACCGACGCCGGATATGATTTCAGGGTGATACACGGAGAGATGAAAGTCTCCGAACGCAAGGAACTCATAGATATGCTCACCGGGCACGAGATAGACGGTCTCGTTAACGCTTCCTTACTGACATACGGCTTTGACTGTCCTCCAGCTTCCTATGCATTTTCCGTAAGACACATCAAGAGCCGCCCTTTGTGGTTTCAAATGGTGGGTCGCATCCTCCGCCCGTATCCCGGAAAGATGAACGCAGTGTTCGTAGACCACGGTGATTCGATTTCGGAGTTCTCCGAGCCGAACGATCCGCTCCCTATACTCTCCCCGGTCATGAACTGGAGAGCCAACGGAGAAGACAAGGATCAGAAGCTTGAACGCAAGAGGCAGACCAAGAAGGTTCAGGAGACCATGAAGCTCATACAGGAGCTCGCACCCCTTCCCGCGGACATGGTAGAAGTAACGACCGAGGATACATATACGAGGCTTATAAGAGTCATACAGAGGCTTCAGGCGGAAAATGGCTCATTAAGAAAACTCGTAGAGAAATCCCAGTCTGAAAAAGAACAACTCGAACTGGAAAAGCAGGCAGCGGTAGATGCCGCCGAGAAATACGCGATGACCGCGGCAGAGAAAGAAAAAGAACTTGCTATGGCAACAAAGACCATAGACAAGGACGCGACCTTCGAATATGTGAGGAGCAATTACTGCCGCATAAGGAGATCATTCTCGTATAAATACAAAGACGCTGCATCACAGCACGCCGCAACCGTATCTACGATATTACAGTCCGAACCGAAACTTAATTTCTACTTCGATAAAACTACGCTTACCAGAAGCCTCGACTACTGGAAGAATAATTACCACGATGAATACAAGCCCGCTGGGGCATAAATAACATAGGCTGAATTGTCAGCCTGCCGCAAGGCGAAACCCGTGCCGAAAGAGATGAGCCCGCGTAAAGCGGAAAGCCTCCGTACGCACGGCCCTTTAAAACAGAATATTTGACCCTTTGGAGGGTTGTAATTTCACAAGGGTACAAAGGTCCGTATTGTTCTGTTATTTCTTTTTGATACCTTTGGAGGGTTATTATTTTACAAGGGTACAAAGGGATTTGAAAGATGAAAATAAAAGTATCTTACCTTTGGAGGGTTCCAAGTTCACAAGCATAAGAGTATCAAGATACAACATTTATAAAGGAGAAGGACCATGCAGGAAAATAAAAATAACCCTTTCGCATATTTTAAAACAGATCATGACGTCACAGACAAGGTAGAGAGCATCATGTCATCAGAGACGGAACGATCCGGCCAGGGAGATCCGTTCTGGAAGGCTGCAATATCATCACTTCTTAAAGCATTATTCCTCTATGTATGGAAAAAAGAGCCCGAGCAGAATCGTACATATACGACAGTGGACAAATATCTCGACAAGGTGTTCGATAAAAACGGTGGGGAGAGTGAAACAGACACCCTGTTCAATGCATGGAAAAACGAAAACCCCGAAGAAACAGCCGTTCTCTATTATGATACATTCCATATCATTCCGCAGAAAACAGTGATGGCCGTCGTCATGTGCGCACGTACGCTGCTTGTTCCTTATGTAGCCGGAGAGATTGGCCGATAATATAGCATAAAGGAAAATATATATGAGCGAACAGAAATATTATCCCCTGTCGGTCATTGAAGGTCACTGGAACATGGCAGCAGGAGATGCAGCAGAAAAAATGCTCGATATGTTCAAAGATAACGGATACGCCGACAAGACCGCGACTGTAGACGACCTGTACGGCTATATCTTCGGAACGGATTTTTTCTCGCCGGAATATGCCGGGCCTTTCAAGAGATACAACGACATGATACTGTATAACAGGAGGACTAACCGGGAACTGTGTCCCAATCTCAGGATGGAGGATGTTAAGGAGAGGTCTACGGAATGGAAGGACATGACCGCCATAGGACTCGTGCTCACGGAATGGTCAAAGATGAAAATGGCCTATAAAGTAGACAACGATTTCTTCCATGAGATAAAGAACACGGAAAACCTGACGGTAACAAGGAATATCTACGAGAAACTACCGTATAGGACATTATTCATAGATCTGACTGAGGTAAAGGATATATCCGGGTTCAAGGGTGTATGGGTAATGCTGGTAAAAGACCGGAAGACAGAAAAGATAGGCATAAACATCCTTATGTGCAGGGGCGAAACGGAATATACGTTCTTCAGCCACTATTCATGGATAGACTTCCATGAGAGCGAGGAAGCGAAGCTCAACTCAAGCGAACTGCCGGAATCGCAGTTCATCGTCCGTAACTTCTGCATGGACGGAGTCGAACCAGTATCCGCCTTAAGTGATCCGAAACGTGCTCCTTATCTTTCCGTAAAGGAAGCGGACATACGCCCCGAGCTTGTCATGGCGACGCTCCAAATACTGCAGTTTATCGCCATGGACGCATCAGACATAGCTGAAAACCAGACGACAAAGAGGACATACAAGCCATCCGCCACCGTAAGGAACAAGTTTTCCGAAGTGCGTATGTGGGACGTCGGCGTCAGGTACGGCAAAGCGATCCGGACCGCGCGTGATGAATACAAAAAGCATATCCGCAGCGAAAATACCGGAAACGAAACACAGAAGAACCGCAAACCCACCCGTCCTCATGTAAGGAGGGCTCACTGGCATAAATTCAAGGTCGGAAAAGGGCGTACCGAGATGACCACTCACTGGATAGCACCCGTCTTCGTATGTGGGAACGGGCAGGAGATACCGGTTACGATACATGAGATAAAAAAACAGAAGAGGCAGGGGGATAACGCTGTCACCGTCGAGACTACCGACAATAAAGTGAAAGTCAATATCGGAAAGATTGAGAATATCGAAAACGTCAATATTGAGAATGACTATACTACAGGAAAGTAAAGGAGAGCATATGGTAAAAGAGATTTCTAAGAAAGAAACCGAATACGCACGATACGAAGATTATGTGGACTATTTCAAGCGTTTCAACAACATGTTCGTTGTGCTTAAAAAGCCTCTTCATATCAAGTACAGTGACAAATATGCCGTTACCGAGTATGATATAGAGAAAGGCTCGCTTGTAAAGATGTCTGTAATTACAGCCATCAACGGCAAGTCTCAATTCCGTATCAGTATAGAGTGTTATGATGATATTAAAATCGGGAATACTAATACTTTCCAGGTCTATTCTTCCAAAATATTAGATAAACTGCCTCAAAAAGAGTTGTCAGAGCAGGCAAAAAAGTGTTTTGACTTTGTTAAAGAGACCTTTGGTATAACAGGGGAAATAGAGAAGATAGGTAAAAAACTGAACTTGTATGGTAAAACAGCAAAGACGCTTACAATGCTGTCCGTTGTCATCAGTACGATGTTTGCAATAACTGGTTTTGTGATACTTTTAGCCTCTTGTATTGCACCCATTCCGAAAACAGCAAAGATAATATGTGCCATACTCCTTATTATCGGTCTTGTAGCAGGTTCTTTCTTCGTCTTTTATGATATAGACGGTGATAGCGAGATATATACGAAGATAACCCGAAATGCCATGCTGAAGAAGTGGAAGTACTACGACAATATCATCACCCAGTATGCGGAATATTACAGTACAGCCAATAAAACTTCCGCACCGATTGAGACAAAAATGATACTCACGGGAAAGTAAACGCCTCCTTTCCTGTTTTTAAGTAAAAAGTGAAAAAATATTAAAAAAGGTGTTGACAATCTGTATGTTCCGTGGTATATAATAGATGAAGATAAAGGAAGTGCCTGTCCGATATCTGATTATAAATACACTGCAGTCCGCATCAAAAGGTCATTTTGGTGCCTATGTATGGACGCTTGGTTGTAATCAGTTATGGGGTAGGCACTTTTCTTATAACAGAAATAAAACGGAAGGAAAACGATCATGAGAACGATGTGGCTGAACAAATCAAATACGAATGATAGAAAAGCATGCTTTAGCACCATGCTTAGTTCAGCACGCCCTGAGTATATCCATATTTACCCGGACCATTTCTATGCCATAGCACTCGGTTTAGGTATATTGGAGGATCAGGGAACATCAGTTGAAAAGCAAGGCACAGCCAGACGATCGCAATGCATATTGCCGCGTACACCCATACCATTAGGGGTAGCGGCATAGGCACATCTTAATACGGTAAATGCGAGCCGTCTGGCGGATAAAAGGATTATCCATCGGACGGCTTTTTTGATGCAAAAAAATGATGGTCACTTAGCTCAGTTGGTAGAGCGCCCGGCTGTTAACCGGATTGTCGCAGGTTCGAGCCCTGCATTGACCGCTTGCTCGCGGAACAGGCACCCGTGAGCATAAATAAAAGAAAGGAACCTTGATAAATGAATAAGCGATTTACAAAGGGCGAAGATGATGACTTTGCCCTGCCTCGTAAGCTGCTCCGGTGAAAGCTCCTGGTTGAAGCCCAGGGTATTGGTTGGTCCGACTCCAACACGAGGCATTATGTATTATCGGTCTGTGGGGTTGCTGGGAGTGGCCGTCCGCCTGTCACGCGGAAAATCAGACGGGTTCAAATCCCGTACAGATCGCTGAAGTACCTGTCCCGACGAGGCATGGCTTAAAGGGTAACCGTCACAAATCAGCCCGCTTCAAACAAATGGGCTTCGGGACTGCATGGGGTGGTCGCCTGCCTTGCAAGCAGGATAGTCAGCCGGGTTCAATTCCCGGGAGGTCCACTTAAGAACGCAGATATAGATATGCTTTGCAAGGCGTATTTATATTCAGAGAAGTAGTCGGCTTAACGACCCGATGACAGCGGATGAAGGGCGGTACTTATCCGTATCTTCTCGGTGGGTTAGATTCCCTAAGCGGTAGCCACTCCGCGACGCCGTGTACGGTGCGTTCTACTATGGCAGAGAGGTGCGGTACCTGACGAGCCTCATAAACTCGTCTCCGTGGGTCCGACTCCCACCTCTGCAATTTATACCGGTTTAGCTCAGCTGGGACGAGCGGCTGCCTTACAAGCAGAAGGCCGGGGGTTCGATCCCCTCAACCGGTACTGGGGACAAGTAAGGAAAATGCGGAAACAGGCACTCCCTTTATTCTGAAAGTTCTCGATATGTCCGTGTGGTGTAACGGCAACACGTCTGCCTTCCAAGCAGGAGATGAGGTTTCGACTACCTCTACGGGCTCTGAGCATTCTTTCAACGGCAGGAAACCCGTCTGATACGCGGGTAATCGAGGTTCGATTCCTCGATGCTCAAGCTGTCATATTCGGGACCGGCTCCGGTTCTCGGATGGATAGCAGGCTTAGAACAAATGTAGCCTCTGGTAAACTGATCATTTATCAGTATAAATGTGTGGAGAAGGTAAGGCCTACCTTAGCGCTTTGCAGAATAGAAAAGAGGAGGAAAAGTATGGACGACGGATATTATTACTATGATGACAATTAACCCTTGCTAAACCGGTACGGAGACGGAGCGGTCTGTAAAACCGTTGCTATTGCAGCTCGCAGAGTTCGACTCTCTGGCTTGGGACTTATAGTGTAAGTGTAACACTAACATTACACTAACATTGCACATACACAAACACAAAACTAACATAACATTAAAACTAACATGGTGTAAGGAGAAGGATATGAAAGTAAAAGTACGAATACAGGCACCGTCTCAAAGATACAGGGCGGTAGCTCAGCGGTAAGAGCAGCGGCCTTATAAGCCGTTGGCGAACAGGATACGGAGGGTTCGACTCCCTCTCGCCCTATCAAACGAGAACGAAGTGTAAGGGTATGCACGCTGCTTTCGGGAAGCAGAAGAGAAGTTCGAGTCTTACGTTTTCGATTATTGCAGAGTGGTCTGGAGCGGTCCCAGCCCTCCCTCATAAGGAGTGTAACGCGAGTCCGAATCTCGCCTCTGCAACTGCCAGATCCGCCTGCGTGGCGCAACGGCAGCGCATCTGTTTCGTAATCAGAAGGTTGAGCGTTCAAATCGCTCCGCAGGCTCACATGCAGATATGGTCTAAAGGTATGATCTATCCTTGCCAAGGATGGGATACGGGTCCGATTCCCGTTATCTGCTCTCGTCCGTTAAGGGCAAATAAAGAACATAAGAGGAAGAATACAATGAAGCGAAAACACAAGCAGAAAACACGAAAACCGAAATAATGCGTCCATAGTATAGCTGGTAGTACACACGACTTTTAATCGTGACAGGGAGGGTTCAAATCCCTTTGGGCGCACTGCGCCTGTGTAACTCAACCGGTAGAGTAGCTGACTCTTAATCAGAAGGTTGCAGGTTCGATTCCTGTCACAGGCACTGGGTTAGGCCGTACCCGGTAAAAGCGGCAATAACGGGAACGAAGTGTAAGGGTTTGCATGCACCGTTAGGGACGGTGCGGAGGCGTTCGAGTCGCACGTTTCCGATCAATTACGCAGGATGTGGTGCAGTTGGCAGCATACCAGATTGTGGCTCTGGTGATCGCGGGTTCGATCCCCGCCGTCTTGCCTGTAACACCCGTTAGTCTAATCGGATCAGGATACCGGACTCTCAATCCGGAGGTGCCGGGTTCAAGTCCCGCACGGGCGGCTTAATGCTTTCATCGTCCAACGGTAGGACTGATGCCTTGTAAGCATCGTATGGCGGTTCAAATCCGTCTGAAAGCTGAATTATTTGCGAGAAATTAGCGTGGGTATTTGCGAGTAACAAGCGTGGGTTGATGTTCCCCGAACCACGCTAAAGCCTCGCCGTTATCAAAGAAAGGAATGTGAATTATGTTGCTACGATTATCACTGCTGCTCGGCAGCTTAAAACTGAATACTAATGACACAGTGGTGGAATGGTAGACACATCGGTCTTAAAAACCGGTGGCCTTTAGAGCCGTGCGGGTTCAAGTCCCGTCTGTGTCATAATGGGCATATGGCGGAATGGAATACGCAGCGGTCTCAGAAGCCGTCCCTTCGAGGGTGGGAGTCCGAATCTCCCTATGCTCACGCGGGCGTACTCGAAAGGCACAGAGGCGGTACTCAAAATGCCGTGGCACACGCTCATGGGTCCGAATCCCATCGCCCGTACTATGTGCTTATGGCGGAATGGTAGACGCGTCGGATTAAGGATCCGGTGAGTTCGGCTCGTAGGGGTTCAAGTCCCCTTAAGCACACTTTATATATACGACTCCATCGACTAACAGGACAGGTCACGACCCTTTCAAGGCCGCAATGCTCGGTTCGAACCCGGCTGGAGCCATTCCTGAAAGGTAAACAGAAAAGCACAAGGAGGAAAATAAGATGTACGCACTTAAGAGATGTTCACAAAGATCATGTCAAAGCCAGAGTTCACAGCGCTGGTCTTCTTGGCGTGCTTTACGGATATCCTGTGCGGACACCGTCTCCGCAGCGTAGTCGGATCCCTTACGTTCGCAGAATGTAGGTTCAGGGAAGGGGCTGCCGGATATCCGGCGGCTCTTTCTTTTTGCCGAATTGAGAGTAAAAACACAGAAAACAAATGCCGCCATCGTCAAACGGTATGGCACCTGTTTCGAAAACAGGCATTCTCAGCGATGGGATATGGAGGTTCAAATCCTTCTGGCGGCGTTTATAGGTCTCTGGTGCAATGGGAGCACGGCGGTCTCCAAAACCACGGATGGGAGTTCGATCCTCCCGGGACCTGTTATGGCGCACTGGCTCAACTGGTACAGCACCGGTCTTGAAAACCGGCATCTCCGAAAGGGTATCCCGGTTCGAATCCGGGGTGCGTCGCTATATGGCTCCGTAGCCAAACGGTAAGGCTCCAGACTGCAAATCTGGGATGACATTGTTGTGGGTTCAAATCCCACCGGAGTCTCTTATGGGCGGGTAGTTTAACGGTAAAATGTCCGGCTCTGAACCGGAAGAGCGAATGTTCGACTCATTCTCCGCCTGCTTATGTTCCCGTATAGTCAACGGAAAGACGGTCCGGCTACGAACCGGGAGATGGGGGTCCGAATCCCTCCGGGAACACTCATGCTGTCCATCCGAATCGGAAAGGGGGCCGGTCGGAAGCCGGTCGGGCGGAAACGTCTTGCGGGTTCGAGTCCCGCGGACAGCGTTTAGCTTTAATCAGTCAAAGAATATGTTTAGTTTTGTAAAGTAATTATTTGATATGATAAAGCATTTACCTGACCACGTAAGCCTAATTGGTAAGGCAGTGCCCTGCTAAGGCACGAGTAGCCGCCCCGGCGGCGTTTCGGTTCAAGTCCGAACGTGGCCGCTATGTATCCGTAGCACAATGGAATACTGCACCTGCCTTCTAAGCAGTCGATTGCGGGTCCGAGTCCCGCCGGATACACTTCTGTCCCCGTAGTTGAACAGGATACAACGATGCTCTCCTAAAGCATAGAAGTGGGTCCGACTCCCGCCGGGGATACTGGGCATTAGCACAACGGCAGTGCATCCGGCTTTGACCCGGATTACGCCGGATCGTCCCCGGCATGCCCCGTTAAAACAGTAATTATTGTATATAAGCACATAAAAAAGAGAACCCTGATTAGGAGTTCTCTTTTTGGTTGTTTCAGTGATTCAAAGACATACTGTCACGAACTTCGAGCACCGTTTCTAACGGATAATCGCAGAATTCTGCGATTGTTTCCGGTTCTTTGCCCTTACGCAGCATGACTGCAATGCGGGCTTTTCGTTCTTCGACACGACCTTCGGCGCGGCCTTCAGCGCGGCCTTCAGCACGGCCTTCGTCTTTCATCTGCTGGTCTCTCAGCATTAATGTCATATACTCCACCCTCCATTCTTCATGCGCTCTTGCCTTGTTCACCTCTTCACGCAATCTCTCAACGAGACGTGAATGTCCGCCGCCGGTTGCGATAAATGAGATAAACTGTTTCATTTCGTCCGACATCCCGGGATCCTGTGATTCAGCGTTTACGAATATCTTTTTCGTATCATCTCCAAGACGGAGATCCGGACGTTCCATGCATACGTTTTCAAAGGTGTATACAGGGATTCCCATGTTGAAAAAGTCGTATGTGCATATAAAAATCACATAGCTCTTTTTTAAGGCTCCGAAATGTGCTCCGCGCTGTATCAGGTTCATATCTATCATCCCCTGATAATAGCGGCTTCTTTTCGGCAGATCCTTCTGGACTGTGGTTTGCATTTCAAGGTCGAACACCGTGTTCTCATCATCTTCGACATAAACATCGAGTCTGATGCCTCTTCCATCAGCCTTGATCTCGATAACCTTCTGACTTTCGGCAAGACGTACTTCTCTTATCTTGATACCGAGTATTAGAGAGATTACGTCCGCGCAGAGCGGGAGGTTGTTCGACAAGACCTTGCAGAACATGAAGTCGTCCGAGAACTGCAGTTCGTCGTAGGTTTTGCAAACACTCATATGTGTTTTTCTCCTTTCTTTATTATACACACTTAATATGTATTTTGCAAGAAAAATAGAAAGAGAAAGACCACCACAATAACCCATTCCGCGAAGGACGATTTGTATAACAGCAGTGCGCCCGGTCTTGAAACGGGAAGTACCGAATCGTCCCCGGCATGCCCCGCTTTGCAGGATGTACCCGCGGTCATCTACGGAGATGATCGCGGACACGCCGTTTTTCTTTTCTCCTCTGTCATAATGACGGCGTTGGTCAATAATGACCGTTTTGAGAAAGGAGAAACAAGTATGAAGAAAGAATTTTTAGTTTCGGGAGTATTCACAATTATCCTCATGGCCATTTTCGGTCTTGAAGGAGGTGTGGCATTCATAATGTCCACGTCAGCATCCGTGATCGCATGGGCGCTGATATTATGGCTCTATAAGGGTAAAGTCAGCGAGATTTCCAGCAGTTTAAAGGGGATCATGCTGGTGGCGTTCATGGTGGTGATGTCCGCATCCGCGTACATTGCTTCCATAACATATGGCGGACTTGTAGGCATCTTAACCGGGCCTATCGTCCTTGCTATCCTCATAGGCCTGACCTACGTCCTTGGCGGATTCGTCAAGGAAGAGGACGGTGATTACTTATGGTAAGCAACGACGGCTAAAAAGAAGAGAGGGGAACCTCTCTTTTTTTGTCGCGTGTTTGCCCATAATTCATATAACAGCGTCTTGCAAACATATTCGAAATGGTGTAAGATAAAAAAGTGCACGAAGTGTTCACGAAAAGGGCAGTGGGTGCCTATTGAACAAAAAGTGCAAGAAAATGGTGCAAAGGAGGCGGACGCTATGGGAAAGACCATGGACAGCATGGGCATTGACAGGCTCGCGGACTATGCCGTATTCTGTCCCGAGGTATTTGCATGGGCAGCAGTATCCGCCGGTAATGCACGTCTGATAAAGTACGCTCTTGAAAAATACGGCAAACACCGTACGCATACACCCGAAGGGACAGAGGAAGCCCTAAGGCGCGGGATATTCTCATCCGCAGCGGAACTATACAGCTATTCTCCCATGACCGCGGTGCAGATGAAAGGACTTACTGATGCTGCCGTTAAAAAGAAAGGCGTGGACGAGCTCACCAGGATGTATGTAGCCACAAGATGCGCGGCCGATGACATATGGGACGCGTCTTTTGGCAGGGAGAACATAGAGAACGTGATCAGGAGCACGGGGCTCTCATGGCTCAGAAGGCTGATCCTGAAGTACAGGGTGAGAAAGCTGTCCGATGACTCCGTTGACAGCCTCTTGTCTGATTTCCGTTCAGAGATGGTAAGGATGCTCGCGGATATGTATATAGACAAGGACTCCGTCTGCATCATAAACGTCCCGGATGCGTACAAGGAAGCAAGGACTGTTCATGGCTGCACGGACGAGATAGCCGGACTTGCCGCCTGTATAGCGGAGTTCCCGGAAGAAACGTACGGGTACCATGTTGCAGTAAAGCTCGAGCCGAGGCTCGCACGGCTCACCATGATGGAAGGAAAGACATTCCCCGCCCCGGTCGTAGAGAAGGGCAGGAGGATGGTCGAGGAAGTAAAGGCTATACTCATGCTCTGTTCGGGGCGAATGGGATATCCATCAAGACTAACACCCACAGGGATAGCAGAGATTCTTTTGAGAATCTACCCTGACGGAGACGGAAATGTCTCTCGTGATATAGAAAGTATCACGGCGGATCTCCGTGAACTCGGATACACCGTAAACCTTCCAAGATAAATGATACAAGGATAGTTCTTTGAACTGTCCTTTTCTTTTTACCCGGAAACAGAAGGGGACAAAAATACACACATAATACCACTGGACAAAGTTATTAAAAGAATATGAAATATAGCAGAAAAATCCCCATACACGGTATAATGAAATCACAAATCGTGGATTATATGGACGATATGGACGGAATAGATAAAAGCACGCGTATATGCACGAGTATCTAAATCGTGCTGCGTTGACAAACCAGATAGGATAAGCTATAACCATAATTACAAAAGCAAAGGAGGGTACTCGGATGTTCAACAAGTTCGTAAGGCCGGAAGAAATAATGAAGGACATGGAAGTATCACGTTCTGCCGCGTACAAAATAATCCGTACTATGAACGAAAGACTTTCCAAAGAGCATCCGGAAGTCGTCATAGTCCCCGGCAGGGTAAGCCGCGACTGGTATTATCAGTGTATATACTACCATGAACCACTTAATGAACTTGCACAAATGGGGAGCTCGTCATGGATAGAAGATTCCCGTAGAGAATTAGAACAGTTAAGGAAAGGACAGGAGGATAAAAGAAGATGTTAAAAATGTATTTCCCGTTCAGAGGGCCTGTAAGCGAAGAGGAAGGCAACAAATTCGTAAATCATAGATTAAGAATGATACTCGAAGACTACATCCTTGACGATTACATAGGTCTAAATGAAGATATTCCTTCAATAAAGAAACTAAGATTCCCTCTCTCTGAAAAAGTAAAAAATGATACACCTCTTGAAGAAATAATCGACGTCAAACGCCTTCGTAAGAGCAGGCACTTTTCCGAATGGCTTGAATATGAAGGTTACAGCATGTTTCCCTCAAACACAGGCGCAAAAGAGGCTATCACTACACTATTCGGATTATACGACATTTTAACTGCAGAAAAGGAATATGAACCCAACTGGAAAATGAAGTACTTGCTCGACCGACTAATAGAAGAATACATAGCACAGTGCGAAGATTATCCGGACATTTATCATTACGTTTGCCATATGGGTAGAACCGCCCGCGACAAAATGATAGCCGAGTTAAATGAATCATATGAAGAAGATCTCAAGGAATGGGAGGTAAATAAAGAGGATCTGGATGATAAGCCTTTCACTCCAGAAGAGATGATGGTGTATTGGGAAGATATACGCGAATATGAAGACTGGATATTCGAAGACCTTGATTTTCAGATGCTCAATATGACCAGTGTTGACAAACTTAAGGAAACAGGTGTTTATGAATATACTGGCATGGATGAAGAGGGTGACATAAAAAAGCTTTATGAAGATTTAAAAAATGGATGTGCAGGGCACGCACCCATACCCGTCGATTCCCCTAACGGCGCAGAATTGCTTTATGCAAAATATGATAACATGTCTCCCCAAGAAATAATAAAATCCTTTAAGGAGAACACGCTCAACGGATGGCCCGAAAACAGATTCCCCTCGGCCCCCGATATGGTTCAGTCTGAACAGATAGGGATGCTTTTCCTTATGGCGTGTGATAAGAGAAAAGGATACGCTCCCGTAAAAAAGTTTGCAAAAAAACAAATCATAAACAGGCTTGAACATCTCGCCATAAACCGTCTTCGTGAGGATTATCCCCTGTGTTTTAAAGTTCCGGAAAGCGAAAAGATATTCAAGAATGAGATAGAGGCTTATCATGACTCCTTTGTGAAAAATATAGAAGAAGATCTCCCATATTACGATTATCGCGAAAGAACGCCAGAAGAATTTTATAATTATCGCCTCCCGCACCCGTATCCATGTACGGAAATATGCAAAGAGTTTGAAAAAGCAGAGGCGAATTTAAGAATAGCAACAGGTATGGCCATAGTGAGCACAGCCAGACTTAAATCAAAAGGATACAGTGCTGAACAGATGAAAGAAATTCTGGAATGCGTAAATGAAGGGTTATGCACTATCCTAAGCAGTATAAGTGGTAACATACTCGCTGATGGCGTCGATGCATCTACCACCGAGAAATTTCTTCTCTATGAATACTTTAACAATGATGACGATTTAAAGGCTCCCACCAACAGCGTCCGTGACAGGTTAAAAGAGTTCAAGGGAAAAAATAATTGAACGTCCGCAACAATAAAGGCACTCGTATGAGTGCCTTATCTATTCTTTCATGTTCATTACCGCCTGTACGATCTCTCCTATATGATAGCACCTCAGGTGTTTCCCCTTCGATGTCACATAATAATACTCGGGCTTACCCTCGCACACTTCGGCCAACGCCTTTTCAAGTTCTTTCTTGTCCACTCCTATAGACTCTGCTGCCTCCCATGTATAGAGCATATGCTCCTCGGAGAGCACGTACTCCTTCTTTCCGGACGGATATACGGCGATATACCTGTACATACCCTCACCTGCCTTTCATTCATCTTTTCTTCCATAAGAATATGTTCCTCCGCAGCCCGCGTGCTCCGTTCCGGGGGAGTCCGCGCCCACAGTGTTGTCGTTTTTAACTGCAGGGCGTTCATATTGGGGATGACCGTAAAGGAAATAAACAGTATTTCTTATATATAAGAAGGAGGAAGGACACTATGACAGTTGAAACAGCTGCATCCAACGGGATGAAATATTCTACCACCATAACGGACGTACTTCTCAGCGAGCTTGCGAAAACACTGCGCATGCGTTCTGCTGCGGACAGGAAGATCCGCGAGCGCATCGAGGCACTGGAGGAAAGCAAGGAAGGATATAAGGACAGGGCCGCTTCACAAATACAGAACCTCGAGGCAAAGGACACGCTGCTCAAGAAGCGCGAAGAAGAAGTTGAGGAACTCATCAAGAAGATGAAGGATATGAGCACGGCGACTCCCGAGGAAAGAGACATGGCCTCACAGATGACCTGTGAATTCCGCAAGGAATACCGTGCCGAAGTAGAGGCGGAACTCGAACGTGCCGGTTTCATCGGCATGGACATCTCTGACTGTTTCCAGCCCATGATGGAGACTGACAACGACAAACTCAAGGATTACCTTGACGAAGAAAGGGAAAGGACAGGTACCTCGCCTTTCATGCGCCTTTATCATTTCAGTGCGGATGAAGAGGAGAGAAACGCCATCAACAAGATCGCGGACCTCTATAACGAATACGACCATTCCCTGATGCACAAGACCCACAGGGTGAGCGAACAGGAATTTGCCATGGAGGAGAGCGGTGAGACAAGGACGAGGGTCAGCACCATAAGTGGACTTAGGGCAGAGGAAGCGTCAGTTCTCGGAAAGTTAATTGAGAGACGTTCAAGGGAAGCCGACATCATAGAACTCGGCAAACAGGATCCCGACCTTGAGGAGTTCTACAGGAACCGCAAAGTCCCCGAGCACATCATCGGCGACTACTCCATAGAGCCCGCAGGAAGGGACACGCATGGTGAGATGAAATACAACCTTACCGTGAGCGAAGATGACCGCGATGCGGCAGCAGGAATGCTCATGGAGACAAAGCTCATGCTCGCTACACCTTACGCAGCTCCTTATCTTGAAATGTACGAGCTTGAGAAGCAGGAGATGGAGAAGATCAACAAGGGCATAGATGCGAACAAAGAGTTCACCGTTGTCGATATCAACAACGCATCCCATATCCTCAGGGTATATAAGGACGGCTATTCGGAGATTTCCGTGGACGCAGAGGGCAAGATGATAAAGAAGGATTATGAAGTCCAGGATCCTTCTGATCTGAAGCGTGCGGCAAGGGACGTAATGAACACCATGGCCCATCCTTTCCACATAGACAAGAAGGACATCAAGCCTAAGGACATCGTCGTAAACGAGGAGTACCAGGAAAGGATCAGCGCGTTCGCAGCCCTGGAGACGAAGACAGATGACGCATACCAGTACAGCCCCAAGAACTTCACGAGACAGTTCAAGATAGAGATAACCGAAGAGGGCGGCGTCAAGCTCGATGCGCCCGAACACATACAGCCTCCCGTTATCGCGGCAGAGGACATCGAGAGATACAGAAAGAACGAGAAGATAAGACAGTTCATAGCTCAAGGCCTTGATCCGCAGGAAGCAAGGGACGTAGGCGACGAGCTCGACCAGATAGAGTTTGAGAAATACTCATCCTACTACCATCCCGAAGAGGAGGAGAAGGAAGAGAAGAAGGAGTTCGCGAAGGAAGACAGGGATTCGCTCATCGATGTCCTTGCAGCATCATTCGCAGGCATCGCGATAGCAAGCCGCTTCCCCGAGAAGAGAAAGGAAGAGGAGCACTCGCTCGGTTCAGGACTCCAGCAGATCATCACCGGCGGAGACCGCGGAGAGGAATTTGCAGATCCCGGACGCGACATCGGCGACTGATACAGGTCCCGTACATAACGATAATCACCCGGTTCCATGTAGGAGCCGGGTTTCTTTTTCTCTGGTTTTATAGCATATTGAGGGTACAGTGACAGAAAGTCACAAGAGAAAAGGAGAAAAACATGAAAAATAAGAACAAACAGACAACAGAGCTGACAAAGCTCTGGTTCAGACACGAAACGTCTGAGAACAGGACATATCCGCTGAACACACTCAACAGGGATTTCCGCTGCCCCGTATGCAAGCAGGAAGCAAAAATCATCTACAATCCTAACACGGATCCGGCACTGATGATCCCGTCATGGGCAAATACCCATTTTGACGACCTGGATCTGACAGAGGAACAGCGTAATATGGCAGCGGAGGAAATAACAAGGAGACGCAAGTCCATAGCGGAAAAAGGTCTTACGGTAAAATGCGGATGTGGCATCCGCAGGCATATACCCTGTGGACAGATGTGGAACAATGTACGGGAAATAGAGCACGGCATCACTTATAATAAGGAAACCGGCACCCTCTCTTTTTACCGTCTTGGCCTGCAGTACTTCACAAACCGCTGGGCAGAGGCAGATAATGCCATGATGAGCACGAGCGTGACCGAGCGTATCTCAGTCAACACAAGAACCGGAAAGTCGTATATTTATCAGAAGTGTGTAGGAACGCATCTTCTGCACCGTATTGACTGGATAGACGCAGAGAGCAACTTCTATGACATCCATGCCTCCAGTGACAGCGAGGCAGTCCTTGCGTTTCTGACGGCTGCGATGAAGTACCTCGGGCTCCCGGTCACGGTAAGCAAACGCGAATATAAAGATGACACCTCATACGGTTTCAGCTGTGACGGGTACGAGACCTTTGTCGTATCGTCAGGAGCAGCGGTAAGACTGGTCACTGAGCTTGCAGTATCACCGAGCCTGTATATAGCTTATGATTCATACACAGGCAAGGCACGTTTCCGTTCCGGCATAATGTTCAGCCAGCTTGAATCTTACGGTTATGGTTCGTGGAATTTCTGGCGTTCACCGGAATTCAAGAAAGCACAGCCCCGCTGCCTTATGGATGATGAGGAGTACATTAATATGATGTGCGGAAAACTCGGCGTCCTTTCTTCACCGAGGATGAAGGCACTGTACCGTCAAGACCCCGTGTTCATCAGCATGGTACACTTCCTCAAGAGCACCGGCATCAGAAAGCCTGACAACATCTATAAGCTTGTCAGGCTCCTACAGGACCTTGCTTTTTCAAGCTTCGATATAAAACAGCTGAAGGCCTTTCTTAAAGCATTCGTCCGCAGCTGTGGCGAGACTATTGCAAGCAATAAACTCGTCGCCTTTTTAACGGGACGTGAACATCATGACCACCTGGAATGTATCCGGTTCATTGGTGATACGGTCCGTATGTGGAACGAACTGCAGATAACCCGGGATGCCTTTGATTTTACCGGTACAATCCGGGAGATCCATGACAAAGCAAGCGTAAGACTGAACGAAGTAAAGAACGCGAACCATGCTATACCATACACCGCAGCCGAACTTGCACGTCAGGGAACATATGGCGGTTATACCGTCAGCGTGGTCGAAGACACCCATACGCTCCGCAACATCGGCATGTTCATGCACATATGCGTCGGTAGCTACCGGCAGATGGCCATGGAAAAGAGAACGACCATATATTGCATGACCGACCGTGACGGAAGGTACCAGGCCTGCATGGAGATTGTCGGCAACAGGCTCATACAGGCAAAAGGCTGCTGCAATGCAATGCTTGACGGTGATGTCGCGGAAGCCGTCAGGAACTGGGTACATGATAAGAAGATAAGCACTGCCAACTGCGGTGATTATAAGTACTTATGCAGAAACATCGAATGTCCCGGCTCCGAGACCGTCGCTTAAAAACAGAAAGCACCCGATTCCGGGTGCTTTTTTTTGTTCACTCTGTATTCAGTAGGGATAGGTTTCGAGCATCTTCTGTTCCATTACTCCGTTCCTGATGCTCGCTTTCACGGTCTCCTCATACTTTTCGTTCCCGCAGACATTCTTCACCGCCTGCTCCACGGCACATGCCGACGCGTTGGACGCGCACCACTGGTACGCCATTTCCTTTATCGCATCTATTACGGCATTTCTGTCCTTATCGGGGACATTATTGTTCACGAGGATCCTGTTTACATTCCCGACCTCGTCCTTTATCACGGTCTTCATTGAAACACCGCTTTCATACTTGCCCATAGCTTTGCCCTTTCCTTATACGTTGTCTATGGAGACGGCCAGCCTCCACTGACCGGAGGATCTTTCCCTCGAAGGGCCGGGTCTGTACCATCCGTAACTTTTCTCGTACATGCCTTCCGATGCCTCGACCGTTGAGAGCCGTATGTCCGGATTGGAACTCGGGCATATCTCCCTGAGCATAGCCGATGCCCTGTCAGGAGAGGGTGCGACCGCGTCTATCTCATAGGAATCCTTCCCGTCCTCCGTAACTTCCCTTACGTACACAGGTCCAGCCGCACGGAAGGAGAGCAGGAGGGAAGATATGGTATCCGCGAGGAGCTTGTCGCTCACGGTGGTCTTTATGCTGTAAAGCCTGCCCATTTTTATATTCCCCCTTTTATATATCCCATTCCTCGCCATGGCCGATCACCTGGCCACAGTCATCACATCTCTTGCGTATATACGTGGATCCGCATACCGGGCACCTGTTCCCGTTCGCGGACATCGGGATCTGTTTCTTTAGTGCCTGGAGACCCATCCTCACTGCTTCGTTGTTGAGCGGCGTTCTCTCGAGGAACATCACCGCATCCTTGACCCTCATTTACTCGGTCACTTTCATGACGGACTTTAAGAGTTCATTGAGCTTTGCCCTTGAAGCCCTTTCCGCGTCATTCTTCGGAGCCCTTTCCGAATTGGCCAGTGCAAGGGCGTAGTAGAAGAAATCCCTGTCCGTCTCAATCTTTTCCGCGATATACTTGATCTCTTCATCATTAGGGAAGTAATCCAGAGCACACTCGCCTTCACGGGCGATGTCGCAGTCCTCCCTCATCTTATCCTCGACGATGTCGAGCAGTTCATAAGCCTCGCTGAGGCCTTCGCTTGTAACTTCGTACATAATGCTGCCTTCCTTTCCCGCTCCCCTTTAGCTGCAGAGTATCCCCTCCTGTGCGAGCCAGTCTATGAACCCGTCGCATTCCTCGGGCGTGGAATGTATCGTCAGTTCTACGGGATTCGCGAGGTCGAGCGAGAATATCCCGAGGAGGCTCTTGCCGTCCACTATGTACCTCCCGCTTGAGAGGTCAGCCTCGAAGGGCTGTGCCGAGAGTCTGTTGACGAACATCTTGATCTTGTCTGTCTCATTGAGGTTTACTTTCATTTTTACACTTGCCATACCGTTTTCTCCTTTCGTTGCCCGGTGCACTCCGCCCGCAGGGACATCCCTTCGGGCAGGCCCGGGATTTAAGAGGTTGTTTATAATGGTGGCCATACATGGCCGTAACGGCAGACATGGATTTCATCCGCGTCACGTTCTGATTATGCGTGTCCGCGTAGCCCCATCCGCATTCCGGGAAATGCACGCGCACGCCATCAGGTACGCGGAGCATAAAAGAGCATCCGCAGACGGACGGTCATCCTCATACTGGATAGGCATATGACGGAGCAGGGGAGCCGCTCCGTATATAAATATGTTATTCCTTTTCCGGTGCATTTATGGAAATACATATTAAAGGAAACGATCCGGGAAGGGAGGACACGCCATGAAGGCACAGGGGAAGATAATGGTTGCGGTACTGTCTGCGACACTGGTTTTAGCGGTAACGGCTGTGATACTTGTGGCAGTCCGTTCCCGGGACAAGGACGGAGAGACATCCGCAGTCAGCATCACGTATGATAACGGCATGCTCACCGTGAGCACCGCCTCGTACCCTGCGGACATAATCCTGTGTCACGACGGCAATGCGGAACAGGCGATGGCGTACAGGCTCGCGAAGGGTCCTGAACAGCTGCCGCCCGTGTATGGTGACGGAGAATACACTGCGTTCATCATGGACAAAAAGACTTATACCGCATCCGCCTCGTGCATGGCCACCGCGAGCGACCCGGTCGGGCAGTACCTGAAGCCTACCATATCCATGGCAGGATGTTTCAGCCTGCTGCCTACGGATCTGGGAGAGGACAGGAGCCTTGAGGGCATAACAAAGGTGTTCGTGGAGGTCTTTGACTATTCGGATGAACCGAACGAGGGAGCACATTCCCCGTATTCAGCGGACGTGTGGCATACAAGAGGACTCCGGCACGGCACGTGTGCCGATCTCTCGGCACTGTACGCTGCATATCTCCGCTCGGCGGGGATACCCGCGAAGGTGGTCTACGGAGACCGCACCTCCTTAAACAGCATCTCCGAAGCACACGCATGGACGGAGGTTCACGTGGACGGTGAGTGGAAGATAGTGGACATATCAGCTCTATGCTGGAAAAAGGACTGCACGGAACTGTTCGCGGATGATGGGAGATACTCTGACAGATACTGCATATACTGAAAGGAATCTACAGATGGATGAAAGAAGATACATGGTGCTGATAAAGCACACGGGAGAGACTGAGATGATCAGGATCGAGGACTTAAGCGGATGGTTTGGCGAAGCCAAACGCCTGGCAGGCATCAGGTATGCCGAGGAGATATGCCCGCTCGGGCAGGAATACCCCTGCCTCATAGACGAGGACGGCAAGGCACGCGAACTTCCTTTAAATAAGAAAGCCACCGGGATATGCCGCACAATCCTTGCAGAGGACGATTACATCTCGGGCAACATGCTCATCGGTCATCTCAGCGAAGACGCCCTGAACATGGAACCGCTCACATCCGGGGAATCAGAGCATCTCATAAAAGAATTAGGTTGAAAAGGCTATGACGTATATATGGTATAAAGAAACCCTGGCAGGTGACTTTTACTTCAGCTATGCAAAAGCACCGCGAAAGGAAACTCTTTCCCTCACAGCCATGATGCTCGAGGCGACGGGCGGGTACGCGGAGATAAGCGAGGCTGAGTACAACGCGGGTTTGCTCGCAGATAAGGAGCGTGTACTTTCGGGCGTATCTGCACGCACCGGTCTTTTCCCGGAAAACGATGAGCACGCGGATCCGTGACATAATCCTCTTACCAGACGAAAGGGAGGATAAAGCTCATGGCAGCAGAAAAGACAGAGAAGAATATCGGCGAGACAAAAGAGGGAAGGCTAAAGGCACTCGAAGCGGCGATCGGACAGATTGAGAAGCAGTGCGGGAAAGGAAGCGTATTCCGGCTCGGAGAAGAGGACTGGGACAGAAAGGTTGAGTCCATATCCACCGGTTCCGTGCTCCTTGACAGGGCGATAGGGGTAGGCGGGTTCCCCAAAGGGAGGATCACGGAGATCTACGGCCCCGAATCATCAGGCAAGACCACCCTTGCGCTTCACGGAGTAGCAGAATGCCAGAAGGCGAACGGTATAGCCGCGTACATCGATGTAGAGCACGCGCTTGATCCTGTGTACGCAAAGAACATAGGAGTGGACATCGACAACCTCTACATCTCACAGCCCGACTCGGGAGAGCAGGCTCTGGAGATAGCAGAAACTATGATCCGTTCCGGCGCGATCGACCTTGTAGTGATAGATTCCGTAGCCGCACTCGTTCCCAAAGCCGAGATTGAGGGTGACATGGGAGATTCCCATGTGGGGTTACAAGCAAGGCTCATGTCACAGGCACTCCGTAAGCTTACAGGTATAATCAACAAGACCAACTGTGCCGTGATATTCATCAATCAGCTCCGCGAGAAGGTGGGCGTAATGTTCGGAAACCCTGAGACCACCACAGGCGGCAGGGCTTTGAAGTTCTATTCCTCGGTTAGGATAGATATCCGCCGTATCGAAACACTGAAAAAAGCAGGAGAGGCGGTCGCTAACCGTGTGAGAATAAAAACGGTCAAGAATAAGGTAGCCCCTCCCTTTAAGGAAATAGAGACCGAGATAATTTTCGGCAAGGGCATCAACCGCGCATCCGAGATCCTTGATCTCGGCATAGAGAAGAGCATCGTGGAGAAGTCCGGTTCATGGATAGGCTTCCCGAACGGGAAGAGGTTCCAGGGAAGAGATGCCGCGATTGCATACCTCGAAGGTGACAGAGGATATGCAGACGAGCTTTTGGAATCAATAGGATGTGTAGAGGACGGCAGGGGAGCATAAGGCTCCCTCTGCAGCCACATAAACCGCCGTTCTTCAAATGACCGTAACGCTCAGCTCCCGATTTTTGGGCAGATAGCAAGGGTTGACCCCGTTTTCACGAGTTAATATCAGGCATTATCCATAAAGAGCAATCCGAAAACCATAAAAAAAATCATACCGCATATAGGTATGGCACAGGATATGGGCACAATATACAGATTTTGGACGCAGGAACAAAAATTTTCTCCCCATTTCCGGAACCTCAGGTCGTTAAGGTGCCAGGCGTTTTCATTTTAGATTTTAAAAGGGCGGTTAGCCCCCGATTTTTGGGCAGATAACAGAGGCGGTTAGCTCCCGAAATTTGGGCAGATAGCACCACGTTAGCTCCCGATTTTTGGGCAGATAGCATTTAGACTGACAATATATTGTATGCACATTCATCAATGACCACAATAAGTGTATCATGATAAAAAAATCTCACAGAAATATGGTTAGCTCCCGATTTTTGGGCAGATAATGAATTAGCTCCCGATTTTTGGGCAGATAGCGAGAGTTAGCTCCTGAAATTTGGGCAGATAGTGCTTGTAGTTAGGTCCTGTTTTTTGGGCAGATAGTACCCAGTTAGCTCCCGTTTTTTGGGCAGATAGTGGGCGTTAGCTCCCGATTTTTGGGCAGATAGTAAGCGGGGAATAACGTAAAATAGGGCTTCCCCAGGCTTCCTAATAAAAGAGAAGATCTTGATTATTAATACATTAGATTTATAAATAAACTATAAAAGACAGAGGGTGAGTGAGCCCTTAAATAAGGAGTTTAAAAATGCCAAAACACATACATGCGCTTATGCTCGTAGATAAGCAGGGTAAAACAATCGAACAGATATCTCAGCACAACGACATATCAATGGCGTATAAATCCCCGGGCACACTTCTCGCAAGACAGATATTCTCTCTTGGGCTTGCCCTGATAGAGGATCGCGGAGAACCAAGGGATGGTGACGAGAATTTTGAGACAGGACTTGTATCCGTGTTCACGATAGATGACGTAGAAGAACTTGGCATAGGTAAGGAAGAAAAGAATCTTGGGGAATCTCTTTCAGCGACGCTCAACAATGGAAACCTTGTCAGGCAGTGGGTAGTCCTCCAGCCCGGCGACAAAGGGCCCATATCACTTGTGCGTGCAAGCTGGTATGACTACAGGACGGGAAAGATATACATAGAATACGACTACAAGTCAAAAAGCAAACTGCTCAACGTCACCGGCAACTATACAAATATCAAGCTCGCGATGCTCGCTGAATTTGGCGGAGAAGCGTCCTTGAACCTGTTCGAATACCTATATTCCAGATTTTGTCTTGACTTATGGAAGGAATCGGACCCTGAAATAGCAGACGTTTCCTATGAATACACACTGCACGTACAGGAACTCAGGCTGCTCATAGGTATGGATCCGATAACCGTACAGAACGCGACACAGAGCACAAAACTGACAAAGGAGCTGGCCAAAGGGAAACCGGATTTTGAGAAAATCGGGGCGATAATACAGGACGACAAGAAAAACGACCGATGGAACCATTTCAAAAACAGGATACTCAACCCCGCCATAGAAGAACTTAAAAATCTCACGGAATGTCCTATCAAGGTAAGTGCGGACTTCCTTACAAGCGGAGGGACACGCAAAATAACGCACGTTAAGTTCACGGTGTCGAGAAACAAGGACGTTGAACTGTACAGTAGGGCTGTATCGGCAGCAGAATTCAGTAAATACTGTGACGGCGCGGTAACGAGAACCGAGGCGACAAGGCTTCTTGTAGCAGCGAAAGACGATATAAAGCTGCTCAAAAACATATACAACGAAAAAGTAAAAGGGCGTGATATAGCCAACGTATCTGCATATATCCGCTCAATACTGCTCAACGGGGCAGGGAAGAAGAACTCCGGTTCCCGGGGAAAAGCTTACGAAAAAGCAGGGTATTCATACCCTGCGACAGGCATTAACGCAGATTACTCCCAGCATCATTACACGGACGAGCAGTATGCCGAAATGGAACGTAAGAAGCTCCGCCCTAACGAAATAAGTGGCAGCGAGAGACAGTATACGGAAGATGAGATAAAGGCTATCGAGATGCGGAAGCTCGGGATAACCCCCGAACGCAAAGAACAGTAACGTCAAAATACTTTTCCGGGAAAACCCGCGGACAACATATAGAGTACATAGTGACAGCGTAACAAATTGCTGCCGGCTGTGAGCAGTAAAGATAACATTAAGGAATGGACAGGGATGCATTGCTGTTCCGGGGCAAGCTCCTTTTATTCTCATGATCAGGAGCGAAATAAGCCCTAAGACCTCCTTTCTTGTATCGCAGCCTGACATCTCAAGGGATAGTGGAGCGTGCTGCCGGCATCCGGGCAGGAAGAATGTACGCACTGGTATCGCAGGAGGGGCGGTGCTAAATAAAACAATAAGGAGAAAATATCATGAATAATGAAGATAAACTAAGGGAAATTCTTGAGAATACGACTCAAGATGACATGATTATCCTAAACTATACAGAAATGTTTGAGGCATATAAAGCTGCGGAAGTATTGATTGAACATGATATCGCAAAATATGTAGATGTCCGAGAAAAGAAAACATGCTTAAGGCTCCCAAATGGTAAAATAACAGTATTCGACGCTTATGATATAGAATTTCAAGGGCACAATTATACTTCAGACCAGATAAATGAGTTAATGAGTATTATAAGTCCAGGACAAGGCATACGCAGGGTATTATTAGGAAATAAAAAATAAAAAAGAAAGTAAAAAAGAAAGCGAGGACAAAACAAATGTCAAATCGGAAGCGAAAGGGCTCCGGGAGACCCAGTACAGCGTACCCGCCATACGCGGTTGGGCCGGAGCAGGCAGTGGAAACGGCGATGAAATTATCCGGTATAAGTGACAGAAATGTCAGGGATATAATGCAGATGACAGTTAGAAACCAGGAAAAGAGCAGGCCTAAGCCGGAACCTGTACCCGTCAGCAACGAGGATGACGAATACAAACGTGTTACCGTATCAGCAGACCTGTATTCACATGAGAACGGGCTGAACCAGGCAGCCGTAAGGCGGGAGCTGGACATGAGGGGGTACTACTGTTTCCCCATAAAGAACATAACGCCGGATGCGATGTCAAGGCTCGTGAAGAACACAAACTGTGAATACAAGGAAAAAGCCTCGGGAATGCTGCAGATTTTCAGTATAAGCTACGGCGAGACCGAAGCAACAGTAATCGTTGACAGATATTCGGGAATACTGAACATGATGTGCACGTCCAAAAGACTGTACGATTACGATGAACTTGCGAAGAACCTTACTGACTACTTCGCAGCGGCGGGCATATTCAAGGATTATACCTGTAGCGTCAAAGTATTGATGAAGAACGAAGCGGGAACAGATCCTCTGGCGGATTATGCACTCACCTATCCTGCGGTATGGATAAGAGGAGCGTGGCGAGAGGATATAGAGCATACGGAATCACTTGCCAAATGGTACAAGGGGCTTGTCCGTTTTTACATAACGCCCATTGCAGCCGGCACGATGACGAGGGAGATACGGATAAAGAACGTATTCGGCCATAACAATCTGATAACGATCCCGCTTGCCGATGCGGAACCGGATTATATCTCACTTGTATTAAAAGCAGTCCTCGATTCGGACAGGATGTACAGGTCAACGCTCAATTCCGCAAAGAGCAATACATCGTTCATGATAAATGCACAGCCCGATGCAGATGGTATTGACATAAAGAGTTTTCCTCTGTTCAGGAAGCCTGCCGGTAAAACAACCGTGACCGGCCCGTTCGTAACCGACAGCGAAGGCTTGAACGAAATCCTGAAAGAAGCTGAAGACGGAGACACCGACACAAGAGGCAAACAGAACAAGGAAGAGCTCGAGGAAACAAAAAAGCAGCTTAAAAAAGCCCTTGATGAAAAAGGACGTCTTGAGCAGGGATTAAGGAAGATAGAGCAGGAATTCGGGCTTCTCAAGGCAAAAGCCGAAAAACAGTCAGAAGAACTGAGCAACGAGCTGTATGATAATAAAGAAAAGCTGCTCGAAGCGGAAGTAGCCAAGAAAAAACTGGAAGATAAAGTAGCCGAATATGCAGGACTCCTCCGAAAACAGAAAGACACTGACGAGTATGAGCAGATCCTTAAGACAGCGGAAGACGAAAATGCAGAACTTAAAAGACGCTGCACGGAACTTGAGGCGGCGAATGAAGCATTGAAGGGGAACTTCGAGGTTATAAAACAGAAAGACGTAAGGGGCGAGTCCCTTGTTACAAGAGGTGCTGAAAAAGATCTGTTCCCGGGAGAGGTAAAGGATTTCATACTTTCTGCAGTAGAGAAAGAACTTTCCGCAAGCGTCCCCGAAACAAGACGTGCCCATGTGCTGAAAGATATACTCGACTCTAACAGCTACGGTCATCTGCTTGAGACGAAAAAGGGGAAACTTAAGGCGATCTGCGAGGAATATGACGGAGATCTTACGTCAGCCCTTCCCGAACTCGAAAAAGAAGGCTACTACTTAAAATCCACCAACACCCACCCCAAAGTGGAATATTATGGAGATTCAAGATATGTGTCGGTAGTATCAGCAACAGCTTCCGACCACCGCTCTGGGCTTAACCAGATAAGCGATATGTCAAGAATGTGCCTGTAAGGGTGCCATATATAGGCTGAATTGTCAGCCTGCCGTAAGGCGAAAACCGTGTCGAAAGAGGTGAGCCCGCATATGCGAAAAGCCTCCGTACGCACGGCCCTTGAAAACAGAATATTTGACCCTTTGGAGGGTTGTATTTCACAAGGGTACAAAGGAGCCATGCCTGGAGAAAAAAGGCGATCACACCTTTGGAGGGTTGTAATTTCACAAGGGTACAAAGGAGGGATAAATACTTCCGGATTTGGCTTGAGCCTTTGGAGGGTTGTAATTTCACGGGGAAACAAAGGCAAAACCAAAGCTTGTTCTTTATGGCAATAGAAATGCACAAGTGTTCATATAAAAAAAAGAGCCGGAAGGCTCTTTTTTGTTATCATTGTAACGCGTCGTATCCAATAGTGAATTTATCCTGATACTCCTCAGTAGTTGGATCTGACCATACATAAAGGTCGATGTCCTTATTACCCTCCGTCTTGCCATCAGCTACCGCAAGCTCGCCGCGCTTTACTTCGGCCATAGCGAGGTCAAACTCGTTGTCCTCATCGGTACGGTACATAACGCATGCCTGCATGGTTCCATCAGTATCGGGACTGCATATCCCGGCTATGAGACTTCCTCCGTCAACTTTCTGCGACAGGGTGACATAACCGCACTTATCTACATCTATGACCGGCACATCTTCCTTCCCGCCTTCTTCCAGGTCATATAAACTCCTGACAATCTCTTCGGTTTCCATAGCCTGCTCAGGCTCAGTCAGGCCATTCCTCACAGAATCGATAACAAGGGCTGCACCGGCGCTCATTCCGTCACGGGTAACTACGCTATAGAGTTCATCCCGCAGGGCATGTGCCTGTTCCTCAAGGTTCCTGAGCAGCTTCAGTTTTGCTAAAAATCTGTTTTTTGTCATTTTTACTACGCTCCTTTTTATTATATTTTTTTATTGCTGTATTCCCAATATGCCACCATCCGGCCGAAAAATATCCCCCGAAATACCTAAAACTTCCCGAAGTGAACATATTGTATAAAGCAACAAATACATTACTCAGGAGGAATTTTTATGAAGAAACTTTACATCGGGGAATTTTGTCCTGCACCGAGTACTGATTATGATGACAAATGGTACAAGGACAAGTTCCATGACAAAGGACGCCACCTTGACTTTTACGTTATGGAGGAGCCGGAAGGGATACGCCTCGAAGAAGGCAGGCTGTACGAGTTCAGGTTCTTACAGCCGAGCGGCATGGGGACTGACTGGGACTACCTTAACTGTGATCCTGCGGATCTATCCATAATCAAGGTATGGGGACGTATCGATAATAAAACGGTCATCGTTGCACAGTGGGACGTGCTCAATGGAGACTGGTGGGCGGATACACCCGAAGAAGAAAGCGAGAGGACGTTTGCCGGGTTTGTGTTCTGCACCCCGGAGCAGTACCTGGAAAAGATGCAGAAAAAAGCATGAACATAAACGTAACCGCTTGCAAAAATCGACATCGGATATTATAATAGTTATATCAGCAGAAAAGGAGATTGATTATGTCGAAGGTACAGCACTGCCGACCGGCAGCAGAAGTCATTAACGCGTTGCTCGAAACCGGGGAAACCCTTGAAACGCTTGCGGTGAAACTGGATACGAATTCGTTCACCCTTAGCAGGTACAACGGAGGCGTATACGGCAACATGACAAGCTATCCGACACTTAGGAAGAAGATTGAGGATGCATACGGCCTGGATACCGGACTGTTTGAACCGGGAGCAGAGATAAAACTGCCCAAGACCGGCACAGTTTTTAAAGAGATAGAAGAAAACACTAACAAGCCCGCAATATTTACAGGAATGCCTAAACCTACTGGCAAGCCTGTTCTTATGGAACATAAGCCGAACACAGAGCCTAATGCGGTAGCCCTCGGTACGTCCGGCAAGTCCGAACCCGCACCGAAGAAAACATCTAAAACGGCAGACAAAAAACCCGCACAGACAGATGAAGTTAAGCCAGCACCCGAAGGCTTTATGGAGATCCCCGTCACGGAAGAAAAGAAACCAGATCCGGCTAAGGCAGTCAAGAAACAAAAGCCTGTTTCAAAACCTGCTCCTGCGAAAGTTACAGAAGCAGCAAGGAATGAGGAAACAGACGACAACCTTCCTGGTCAGCTCACATTCGGGGACGTATTTGGAGGAGCTGCACCCAAACCCGTTGAAAACGAGAAACCACTCACTTATGAGCAGATGTCCGCAAAACTCCAATCTGAGATATGCAGTTTAGTAAAAGCGTCATTTACTACGCTCAAGGACAGCCACAAAGAATCCATGCCAAAGAAACCCGTGTTCGCGGGCAAGGAAGCATCGGAACTCGTAGACATCATGGCAAAGCTCAGCACGGACGACATCAAGGTGCTCCTTGCTATGGCACGCAGGATGGTCCCGCCTACGGCATAACCCGGTAAACACTAAGAAGGCGTATTACGCGCCTTCTTTTTTTACGCTTACTTCTCGCCCAACCCACGCTTATTTCTCGCAAATACCCACGCTGATCTCTCGTAAAACCCACGCTTGTTACTCGCACTATATATAAGAGGTTATTAAGATTTTAAGTGGTCTGAGACCCCATGAGCTTAAGTCGCTATTTGATGCACTTTTTATCTGCACGGATTACCCACGCTAATTACTCGTACACGGACACTCCTTTTTTTTATTCGCGGGCTACATAATGAGGACATGAACGAAAGTTCAAACGGAACGATAAAGAAAACAACATTAAAGAAAGAGAGAGAGGGAGAAAGATATGAGTAGACAGGGATTATTGATATCAGAAAAAGAAGAAGGCATCATCAGGAGCGGCAAAAAGAGATTTTCATACTGGTACGTCAATGAGGGCGGAAGATGCGTGACCATAACAAGGCATTCCGGAAAAGGCGTAAGCACATTCTTCATAGTATCAGGCAGGCTTACCGCAGAAGAGATCGCTGACGGCGATGACTGTTTCCTCGGTAACAACTTTACAGATTCTTTCAGGGATGCGCTTGGTATCGCAAAGGAACTTCTGGTTGAACGTGCAGCATGATCCAGATCTAATGATATGAAAGAACCGGAGAATATCCGGTTCTTTTTATTTCACGATAACAGGCAAAAAAAAATACCCATGACAGGCATTCCGTCATGGGTAAATATCTCTTAGTATTCCATCAACCATCCACTCCTTAACAGTTTCCCTTCCGGCGTGAACAGCTTATACGGGAGGCAGAAGTCACGGGCTTTCCTGAGAGCACTCGCTATGCTCCTGTGATGGGACATTGCGTACTTGTTGCCGGTCTTAGGTGACGAGAGGATCAGGACACAGGGTTTTCCGTTCTTCATATAGGCCTCCTTCGGTTCCGCTTTCTTTAGCGGTGGTATTGTTTATTTCGACACTACGAGTATGATGTATCACGGCAGAAAAACAGATATGGCATCGTTACGCGGACACTGGTCAGAGCGTTCCATATCTCTTTTTTCTCTCCCAGAACCATATTCGGATTACAGGGTTTACAGATAAAACCACACAGAGAAAAGGAGAAGAATATGGAAAGGAAATTTGATTACAAAAAAGGAACCATGTATCTGGTTACCAGAAACCGATTCGAAGGGCACCTCATACAGGTGTTCGACAATGGCACTGACATCGTGAATGTACAGCCGAGGGAACTCATCCTCGAGAAGAAGAAGGTGGGAGAGTTCCGCAGTCTCGTTGTATCAGCAAGGGGACTCGCAGAGCCCGGCACATACGGCGAACTGTATCCCGGCAACCAGGTATACGAGGTGGAGATGAAGGACGACCTGAGCTACAAGCTCCGTCCGCGTACTTTTGTACCTGCGTGCTTCGGCCTTGCGACCAGTATCCCCGTGCTCGTGGGGAATGTCCTCCGCCAGTTCGATATGCTGGCGGCAGAGTTCATACTCCGAGAAAAGCTCGGCGACGAATACGAACTGCTCCGTGACGCGGTTGAGAGTGTTTACGATGCAGTGGTATCAAATCCCCGTATCAGTGATGACGGGCAGCATACGCCTGAAGAACTTATAGTATCACAGGTTCTTCACCAGACAAAAGCCGCTGCTTAAAGAAACGACAGAGGGTACCCGCAAGGGTACCCTTTTTATGTCCGCAGGGGAGCATATTCCGGATACAGCACAATGGAAAGGAGAACCGGATATGAGAGATTTTAAGGAAGTAGGAAGGCTTAACAGCAGTTTTGGGGAAAGAGCACAGGAAGCATACAGATGCTATGCGTCCCTGTACCTGGATTTCGCGGATGACAACATGAACCATTTTTGCTACCGCGATATCGACATTGCCCCTCTCGAGGAGAGAGACGTGGAAGTCGGCGACAGCGACGGTGCGTACCAGGCATATATGGAGAGTGCGGCAGGCATCGCGGAAACGGCTCTTAAGGACTATTACGGGGGTGACAGGGAAAAGCTTTTTGCCGATTATCCCCCGCTTAAAGAGTACATGGAGAAAGCGGAGTCCCGCGAAAACAGCGTGCACGAGTTCTATAAGCAGTCTGACGGCTTCTTTACGTACTACGTGAACCGCAGTACCGGAGAAAAGAAGTTCCGCCTCGAGGAAGGGGACATCGAAGTCGAGGCCGAACCCGATGACTTCGTCCGGGCATGATGACCGTCCGCGGCATTCACGGATGCTTCATTATTTTTTCGCACGCATACATAATGTACTCACGGGCGAAAGGAGACAGGATCAAAGGAACCTCATTTAAACAGTGGAGATCCTAACGGATGCCATTTACGTTTATTTGACTCCTTTCTCTTAATAGGGGCTGCGCAGCAGCTCCTATTTTTTTTTGTTAGAAACGCTTCCCCGGAAAACCGGCAGACAAAACGAGGGAACATATTGGAGAGGACAGAAAGAGACGCGGGCATGTACCGCAGATAAGGAGGACGCAGCCAGATGGCACAGAAGAATAGCGACAACGGGCCCAAGACCGGCCGTCGCGTACTGCATGCGGGAGTCATGCTCCTGTTCATGCTCGGAGTCCAGCTGCTCGGGACCGTGCTGCTGTCCCTGATAAAGGTAGGCCGCGACCCGGAACTCGAGTCCGCGATAAACACGGCCCTTTCAAAAGGCGACCACGGGCCGTTCAACGAACTGCTGAGCTCGTGCACGCTCTTGGGCACGCTCATAGGCGGGCTGGTAGCCCTGCTTCCTTATATAATAAGAGACATTGCAAAGAAAAATTACTGTGTGGCATGGATAAATCCGTGGGCGATACCCGCACTCATCTCCGCGGGAGTAGTACTGAACGTGATCGCCTCGGAAGTGATCAGCATGCTCCCCGACCAGGGCGCCGAGGCAACAGCCGAACTCATAGCATACTCAGAGACGGAACCACTGATAGCCATCCTCTCGGTCGGGATCATAACGCCGATAGTGGAAGAGATGTACTTCAGGCGTGCGATAATCAATTCGATAAGGGACAGGAACATACCTATAGCCATCATACTGTCCGCAGTGGTATTCGCCATGCTCCACACGGGCACGGTACAGATGGGGTATGCCTTCGCGTTCGGTATCCTGTTCGGTACCATATACGCAAGGACGGGTAACCTCTTATATTCGGCGATACTGCATATGTCCGTAAACGCCTCTTCGACGCTCATGGTGCTCGGAGGGGACGAAGCTGAAAAGTACGCAGTACCAGTGATCACCATATGCGCGGTGATCACACTGGCAGCAGGATTAATGATATTCGTAAAGAAACGCCACAGGGCGTGAGATAAAGGAGGCAGACAATATTGAACAAGGTAGTGATGATGGGCAGGCTGACAGCGGACCCCGAGATAAGATACGGTCAGGGAGGCTCGGGCACGGCAGTGGCGAACTTCTCGATAGCCGTTGACAGAAGGTTCAAGCGTGACGGCGAGCCAACGGCCGACTTCTTCGGCTGTGTATCGTTCGGCAAGCAGGCCGAGTTCGCGGAGAAGTACCTGAAAAAGGGTATAAAGGTCGTCGTGGACGGGCGTCTGCAGAACGATTCCTACACCGACAGGGACGGCAACAAAAGGACGAGCACCAGGATAATCCTCGAAGGCGTGGAATTCGCCGAGAGCAAAGCGGTGTCCGACCAGAACAGGGCAGGTTATCAGCAGGGATACCAGCAGCAGGATAACAGGCCTTCATACGGAACCTCGCCTGATGGGTTCATGGAGATACCCGCAGGGCTTGAGGAAGAACTTCCATTTACTTAAAAAGGAAGTCTAAAGGCATGGCGGAGCCTTTTAATCCGCCGTATGCACAGGGGCGTGCCCGGGGGTCGGGCACCCGCACAGGGGATTTCTCCTTTTCTCAAAAAACTCTGTACCCCGTAGCGCGGGAGGCGCAGGCTCGACTCCTGCCGCCCCTATCAAAGATAACACGGCCAACCGGAAGGAGACTTTACATGAAAACAAAGAAACTGACACTGGCACTCGATGTCCTGATGCTGGCACTCATCATCGCGGACATCGTATTCGTGCTAAAGAGAAGATAATGACAGGCATCCCAGAGGGGGTGCTTTTTCTCTTCCTTTTTCTCCATATTCTGGATACGGGCTTTAAAGTCCAATACAGAGAAAAGGAGAAACAAAAAATGGAGAAGAAGATTATTTATTCTAACGACGTCTGCAGCAGGTACGATTACCTGAAGGAATGCAGGGACAACGGTGAAGAAGCCCTTGAGAACTGCACTGACGAGGACCTGTGGGGAATTGCCCATGAAATGGTCACGACAGACCTTGAGGACGAGATGATGAGCCTTGACCGGGAGCCCGGCGGGGAGATAATCATCAAGGGCAGCCTCCAGAGATGGAACGGGAGATATTCCGTGCACAAGGCACTCGGTACCGCAAACCTCGGGGAGGCTATGCAGAAGGCAATGGCATGTTTCGGCGGTGACAGCACCATCGAGATATACGTGGAAGACGGAAAGATGCTCCTAACACAGTACGGACATGACAATCCCGTCAGCCCATCCGTCATGGAGTTCCTTGTCCTGAACAGGGACGTGGACGCAGATGACCTTGACCCGGATGAGTTCGAGGACAACTCGTTCTCACCTGCACAGACCATAGCAGACATCTACGGCTGGAACGCAGCTTGAGCGAAAGGAGAAAAAAATGATAGCAAAAGAAAGATTCCAGAAAGCCTTCGCTGAAGGCAACGGTTCGGGAATGGCTGAAGCTCTAACAGACGCATTTAACGCCTTTGGCCAGCCAAAGATTGACGGACTGACCGAAGAGGAAATGAAGGGCATCCGTCTGTGCGGATATCTCACCCTGTTCGAGTTATGTGACTGGTGGGAAGCAAGCGGATGTGACGGCTGGGACGAGCGCAAGAAAGCATCGGCCCTGTTTGCCTACAGGAACAAGAACCTGCTCTCGGAGCAGTTCAAGGAACTGACCGGGCTTGATGCGTTCCCGGAGAGGCTTCCCTTCGATGCCAACTATAACCTTGGCAGGAGAATGGAGCAGAAGCCCAACCGCGAAGCCTATGTGAATGCCGGATATGCATGGATGCCCGAGTTCACGGCTATAATGTACACCGAGCACTCGACATTGCAGCAGAGCTTTATAAGATGGTTCACGAAGGAGGTCCTGTTCAAGGATTATCCCGAAGGTATCTTCGAAGGAAACAATGACCGCGGAACGATCTCGTTCCCTTTCATCTGACAGCGACAGAAAGCACCCCTCCGCGGGTGCTTTTTTGTTGCCGTTCCGTCATATTCGCTACGGAGGGCAGGAATGCCCGGAACTAAGGCAGATGACAAAGAAAGGAAGGTAACAGAAGCCATGATGGAACTCAGGACAGAAAATACCGGCGTGCGCGGACGCGAGACCCTGATGGGATTTGATGCAAAGACCGGCACGTTAAGGATAGAAAGGCTGGCTTCCGGCGTAAGGGATCTTGATGCAGTGCTCGGATTCACGTGCATCGACGCTGACGGCGATAAATGCCGTCTCATGTACGAGCCCGCAAAGGGAGCAGACCGCGGCGGGCCCGGAAAATACTGGCTCACCTATGCCGACGGCAGCAGGGAACAGATAAAGAAGCTTGACCTGACATCAAAAGGATGCCCTAAGAAGAGCCTCTCGTTCAGGCGCCCGGCGGATCTTACCGTCGAGATACCGACAGGCATGGACATAACCGTCAGATGTGGAATGAAGCTCGACCTTCACGTAAGGGCGGCTGACGGACACGGCCTCGGCATAGCGAGAGGGCTCACGTTCGATGACAACCCCGATCCGTATGTATCGCGGGAAGACATGAAGTTCAATACCAGGGAACTGATGGATAAGATAAAGGAGATAACCGCCGAGGGCTACACCTTGAATCTCGGCAGCGGGAAAGAGGATGTGAACATCGGTCCTTTCGAGGTCATCTCCGGTAAAGGCGTGCATTCGTACATTTCGTTTGAGAAAGAGGACGGGACTAAGCGTTCGCTGTTCATCGACAACAAGATGGTACGTTCCTTAAGCCTCGCAGCCGCGAGAAGGAACGAGAAATACGAGATGAAAAAGGCTGAGAAGTACACCGCGCTCTATAAGAGCCTTGAGCCCCTGTGCCGCAACCGCCGTGAGAGGGAGCTCATACAGAGGCATATCTTCGCGGGCGACGATATAATGGGCATACCCATGTCAGAACTCGTGAACGATCCCTCGGAAGCAGCCGCAAGGCTCAAAGTATACCATGACTCTACATCCATGGTGCTCTCGTTCGCAAAGAACCTGAGCTCTATGAGCACCAGAGAGAAGAAAGCGTTCAGACGCGGAGAAGGCAGCGAGCATGCACTCTCTGAAGCCATAAGGAAGGCTACGGAGATGACCGTCCGCCTCGGTACCGACGGATACTCGGCAGTACTGGACGGAGTAAAGGGCAACGACGTAGTGCTCCACGACGACAGCTTCGAGCACATGAGGGGCACTCCTGCGGAATCCTACGAGGCACAGAGACGCGAGATAATAGCGAAGTTCAGCTTCTCCTTTGCAGATACCGTGCAGAAGGAGAACTTCAGGGAAGTAGCAGGTTACTGCCGCGAGCACGGTTACGACCTCATCGAGTCCGCAAGGGTGACGGAGAACGAACCCCTGCTCTGGGGCAAGGTGATCGAACAGGATACACCCGAGCTCTTCATGAACCTGCTTGCATCATCGCCCTCACTCAGGGACGGCAAGCCCGTACCGGAGGAAGTAGCGATGTCGGTGTTCAGCATGATGAAAGAGGGAAGGTTCGAACTCGATGCTCCCGAATACAGGAAGACGAGCGTTCTTAACGCAATAAGGCGCGGTTCCATGTTCTATGAGATAATGTCGGCGCCCGAGACCAACCTCACGCCCGCAGAAGTGGCAGAGCTTACAGAGGCATACCTTGCAGGAGGCACGGAGCTCACCGCGGCAGACATGCACAAGCTCGCATCAGCCGAAGGCGTGCGCAGGGTGGATGCGATAAAGGATTATCTCCTGACCGGTGACGAGAGGCTCCTTGAGGGCAATATAGCCTACAGGGGCAGATACGTGCAGGAGATGATGGAGAAGTTCATAGAAAAAGCAACCGGAGAAGGCGTAAAGAGATGGTCACAGGATCCCGAGAACGCAGGCTTCACCGCCGAGGTCATCACGGATCCGATGGAGCTCATCAACGAGTTCAACAACACGAACCGCATGGGCTGCCGTGTGATATCCCTCGGGGACGGTCTCTTGAATTACACAGTGCCGGTAGTCGGCGGGCTTTTCGCAGAGTCTTTCGAGGAAGTCGGAGAGGAATTCCCGAAGCTCCGCAGCCTTGCAGAGATCCAGTACTCCATCAACCTGGATGTCATCAGGGAATACCGGAAGGATATCCAGATGCCCGGTTACGATGCCGAATATGAAGAATACAGCGGCATGGAGGAGCAGGATTTCGACGAGGAAGAATACGAATCCTATGAGGTATACAGCCTCGGATGACATAAGAATATCAAAAGCAGGGCCCCACGGTCATACGTGGGGCTTTTTTCATTCCCGCAAAGGCATATTCAGGACATCAGTAAATAAACAGAGAAAGGAGAAAAGCATATGAAGACAAAGATCCCACTAAAGATGCCGGCGGTGACCCTATGAGGCCCGCGTGCATATACGGAAGGCGTCCTGCGCCAAATGCGCCTTATCACGTATATATGAACACCCCGCCCGGATACGGGGACGGCATATACCTCCAGGCGGACAAGGAGCTCAACAGGCTCTCCGTCACGAAGGGCAACGTCATAGTCCATAAGAAATTCCGGACTTTTCAGGAAGCAGAAGCGTTCTATTTTGCCACAAGGCCGGACCGTTTTTGCCCTGTAAACAAGGAAGACAGGGAAATGGCTGTCGCGTACACTGACGGCTCGTTCTCGGAGAACGAAGGAAAATACTCCTACGGGGCATATATCGTCCACAACAGCGGGGAGTATGAGATCTGCGGGAGGCTCGACTGCAAGGATAAAAAGTACCGCAACATAGCTGGCGAAGTGGAAGCCGCACGCCAGGCGCTTGCATTCTGCCGTGCAAAGGATATCCTTAAAGTCGAGATCAAACATGACTTTGAACAGATCGGAGTATGGGCGGACTATGGCGGGAAGAATGAACTTGCGCAGTCATTCCACCGCTTCTGCGAAGAGCTTAAAGCTGCGGGCATGAAGATGTCCTTCAGCAAGGTCAGGGCCCATTCGGGAGACCAGAGCAATCTTAAAGCCGACAGGCTTTCAAAAAAGCTCTGGGGCATGGCGTAAAGATATGGAAGAGAGGAGCCTTAGGGCTCCTTTCTCTTTGCCTTTTTCCGTTCCGGGAAGACATATTATAAGGGAAGGAAGCCGCCGGACAGGCGGCAGATATTAAGGAGGTATGTATGACAGGAAAAGACATTGTGACCGGCGCGAGGCTCCTCACACAGCAGGAGGCGAAAAGGTTCATCCCTGAAGGGAACATCATCGCGACGGATTCGTTCTGGACAATGGACGGAGGCTACGTGTTCGGCGGTGAGTACAGGGCAGGCGTGGTGTGCGGGACAGACATGGAACTGGGCACTACGGACGTATGCGCATCAAAGGTAGGCGTGCGCCCGGCCATAACGCTCGCCACGGGTGACGTTACACAGGGTATCCGTCCCGGCGACAAGCTCACGTTCACATCGCCTGACTCAAAAAGCCGGGAAGGATTTACCTTCCTCGGAGTGAGCGACAACAATAAGTTTATCGCTATCTGCGACAGGAACCTGACTGAGTGCGCGTTTAGTCCGGCGCACAAATATAATTCTCACGAGTACGCCCAATCAGGCGTAAAGGCCATAATAGACAGTGTCGCCGTCAATATACAGAACTGGGGCTGCGAGCTGACAAGACAGCAGAAGCTCGACATAAGCAAACCTGCAGCATACAGGGATGAAAGCAGGATAGTAGATGAACTTAAGAAAAGGATAGCGGGAGATGCACCTTATATGCGCGAATATAAGGTTGATGTAGTGGCTACGGTCAGGAACGCGATATGTTTCCTGGAACCCGAGATACCGGATGAGATCAAGGCAGACGTAAGGTTCACAAATGCCGGATGCATGCCATACGGCGACGTAGAGCAGCTGACCGGGGTAACACAGTGTTATTCCTTTGCGGACGGGAGCAAATCCGAGCAGCAGTTTATGCTTTCGGAGGATGCCCTCTTTGAGCTCACAACCTTCGCACGACAGCACATCGCGGATAACTATATTGACATCGTCCGCATGGATCCGGAGATTATCAAAAAGGTCGATAAGTATATCCGTTTCCCGGGCGACATGGATAAGCAACTCCGCAGCGAGGGTCTTGACGGGCTTGCGGACAGCCTTGAGGAAGGGCTCGCCGCTACAATGGAGCGCGGAAGGAGCGGTAAATACCACAGCGTCCAAGAGGATTATATAGACAGCATAAGGGAACTGTATCCCATATATGCCGGCCACGAACATAACATCGCCACACAGGACGACAAGACGCAGGATGACGAAGGCCTGACCATCTGATAAGGGAAGGGAAGGTGATGCCTGTGAAAGGTTATGATTTCAGCGTGCCCACTGCGTACTCCGGAGGATCTGTCCCGGGTACGCTCTATCTTCCGGAAGGACACGGCAGGATACCCGTGTGCTATATATGTCCCGACACCGCATCGGCGAGGGACGGCCCGTACGGGATACTGAAAGCCGTAGCAGAAGGGCTCACGGCCGGCGGGACGGCAGCAGTGCTCTATGACACCGCGGGCAACGGAGAACGTATCAGTGATACAGCGGCATTTCTTGACCAGGACACTTACGACCTTGACCGCGTACGGAGATACGTTACGGCGGCGCTCGGGGAAAAGATGGGGAAGGAGACTATTGCCGGTTACGGTGCAGGGGCACTGACTGCCGCATGGTACGCGTCGGACAAGAGGAACATAGAGAGGCTTGTCCTGATAACGCCCATACTGGCATGGAAGAACGGCCTCGACTCCGTCCGCAGGAAGATGGCGAACCGCGAATGCCTGAACATAAAGTGCAGGAAAGAGAAGGACTACATAGATGAGCTGGAGTACCGATCATCACCGGCATCTGACGGGATGAACGCAGCACTCCACCAGCTCGCGTCCGGTTTTACGGGTGAGATAAGGGCAGTAATAGGATTAAAGGACTCGCCCGGTACCGCGGAGATGCTTAAGGTGTTTGAACCGTATTACAGCCGCCGCGGGGAAGGGCTGAGCCTGGAGACCGTCCCGGAAGTGGGGCACAGGGCAGGGCTGGAAGTATCGGAATTAAAAATGAGACTGGCGGGGCTCGCCGCAGAAACAGTGCTCCGTGATACGAGGGAGCAGGAAAAGGACGAGGAACTCGAGGAATATGCAAGATAGGGAGCAGGGAGCAGGCATGATGCACGCACCCTGCTTTTTCCGTGAACATATTGTAGCGGAAAGCAAAAACGGAGGTAGAACGGATGTACAAGTTAAAAGACCGCCTGGTTCCCGTCCTTATCCTGATCATGTTCACGGTATCGCTTCTCGCATATGACGGGAAGCCGGAGGAAGCCCACGCCGGGAACGGGAACCTGAAAGCGATGCCGACACCCGTGCCTGTGCTCCTTGTGGAAACAGAAGCACAGGAAGAAACATATGACGAACAGATAACGCCCACCGAAGCCGGGGAACTTGAGGACGAGTGCGGAGCGGATGATATAGAGGCACCTGCTGCCGGAGAAGATAATGGAGGGATATGGTCGCTCATATCACCGGTCGCGGTGTACCTGGAAGAGAACATCCCCGCAAGCTATGCCGAAGCGTCCGCACCCGTCTTCACGGACATGGACAGGTTCTTTGTCCCTCTCGGGGAGGAACAGGTGGATCTGGTAAGGGAGTACTTAAAGGAAGAGACGCTCAAATCCATAAGGGAGACGATGAAAAAGCTCGGCATCCCCGATCCGGATGAGGAACAGGGAATGCTTGCCTGTGAAGCCGCGCTCACGTATCTCGGCAGGGAGTACTCACAGAAGAAGGATGAGCGGTTTGCGGACTGTGCGGACTGTTCGTCGCTCGTGTACATGGCATATACGGATATAGGGATAGACTTAAAAGGCCCTGACGGAGTGACCGCTGCGTCGGAAGCTGAAAAGTGCGTGGAAAAGGGATGGATTGTCTCGGTAGGGTATGACGCGGAGGCGCTCGTGCCCGGGGACATACTGTTCTGGACATCGGATGACCCGCCTTACGAGGGCAGGTACCTCGACATATACCATGCAGGGCTTTACCTCGGCGACGGGAAGACCATCGAGGCATCGAGCAGCGAAGGCGAGGTCGTCATAAGGGACATATGGGGCGAGGATGAAATAATACTCACCGCAAGGCCCATGTGGGAGAACGTCAGCAAGGAAGAGATACTCGCACGCATAGAGCAGATGAAGGCTGAAAAGGCAGCAGAAACAGTCATCGATGCGGCAGGGACAGCCACCGAAAATGCGGAGGACTTCATCACGGACCCGGCAGCAGGGGAAGAGGAACCTGCCGATGAACCCGGAGAAGAAGCGGAAGAAACTGCGGAAGAGATAACAGAAGAGACTGCAGGGGAGACGGAAGATGAAAGTGAAGAATGCGGGGCTCCTCTCGAAGGAGGAATACGAGAATAATGGGAGCATTCCCATGATATGCGGAGGATACTGGCTTGGTACGCCCGCGCCGGACGGGAAGGTGTACTTCGTCTGGTCGGACACGAACAGTGCCATATGCGGCACCATACCCCCGGACGCAAAGCTCGGAGTACGCCCCGTCCTCATGGTAGAGGGACTTGAATCCGCACCGAGAAATGAACACGGGTCCGTAATGTACGGAGGGAAAGAATGGCACATCCTAAACCCCGGCAGGATCATATCCAGGGACATCCTCGGAATGTGCACGTTCAGCAGTACGAAGAATACCGACATAGCGAGATCCGATGTGTTGGAGTACATAAAAGGTGTGCTGCTGCCCGAGCTTGAAAGGAACGAGCCTGCTGGCGCGGAGACCTGCGTCTCCCATGTACCGGCTGCGGACACGGAGGAAGAGACGGAGAAGCCCACGATAGTGGAGGAGATAGGAAGGAAACCGTACAGTGGATACGCGGATTACGGTATGTACGGTTACGTTTAGCCCGAAAAGTTTGAACAGATAGTGCAAAGAATAGAGAGCCTGACAGGCTCTTTTTTTTATGCGTTGTACCAGTACGGCATTAAATAAATGAAATAATCAGACAAAAGCATACAAATAAGCCAAATCGTAGAACTTTAAAAAAATCGGCACGGACGCGTACTTTTTTACGCCCGCGGACACATATTGGGTTTACAGCCATAAGGCTACAGAGAGAAAGGAGAAAGGAGAAAAGATATGATACTGAAGCAAACACCGGAGATGTTAACATCTCTAATCGGAACCAAGAAGATCGACGCAGCCGGGGGATTCGATGCACTGTGTGACCAGGCATATGAGATATACGATTCCTTCGAGCCTATGAAGATCAACGCTAAAGAGGCTCTTCCCATCTACATCACAGGCGGGAAGGATCCTAAGCTCACCTTTAAGACAGGCATAGGCAGCGAGCGCATGGCTCTCGATATGAGCCGATATGCGTTCCAGCAGGCATGCGGATGCTGGGGAATCCCCTCCGCATATATGGAGAAGCTGTTCACAACACCCGGGCTCGAAGAGCTCGGAGAGATGAATATAAGGGAGATGACTTCCCACCGCTTCGACAGTGCAACAAACGGGAACCCTTTTGAGGGCCAGATGGTACTCGCATCAGACGGCGTTGCGGAAGCGGTGCTCTCTGACAAGTACTGCATGGACTTCCCCGTATTCAGCATCCTTGACACCATGAAGGGATGCGTTGATTTTGACAGGTACACCCCTAACCAGGCGTACTTAAGCAAGTCAAAGTTCCACATCAGGTTCGTGGACTTTGACCATCCCGCAGAAGTAGGCGGCGAAAAGATGTCCGTCGGCTTTACAGTCGATTCATCGGACATCGGTAAGTCGTCACTTAAGGTAAGGTTCTTCATGTACAAGTTCGCCTGCCAGAACGGCATCGTCCGTATAGGGCAGGGTGGGACACTGTACAGACAGCGTCACCTCGGCAACGCGTTTGGGGAGGATGACATCGATGAATTCCGCCATGCTTTTGAAAAGGTAGCGGAGCTCAGAGAATCAGGCCTTGAGCTTATCAGGGAAGCACAGAAGAAATCCCTTTCACTGAAAGAGATGGACGCAATCCTTGATACGGCGCGGAAGAACAATGTCTCCGTAACTCCCGCAGAGAGAACAAAGATCATCTCTCTTGCACAGGAAAGGTACGGAATGACGCGCTGGGGCGTCATCAACGGGATCACTGAGGTAGCTCAGCAGCATTCCCTTGATGAGAGGCTCGCCCATGAGACATGGGCAGGCGTACTGCTCGCAGCATAAGGCAAGGACAAACCCGCGGCTTCCCATAAAACGGGAAGCATGCGGTTATATGTCACATAGAAACGAACAAAGAGAAGAAAAGGAGAAACAAAAATGAACACATTCATGACAGCCCAAAACGCTATTCTTAAACTTAAGGAACACACAGGGATAAGTAACAACGACGAGCTCGCAAAGAAGATCGGTGTACCCGGTACGGCAATCAATGTCTTCCTGAATGGAGCATATTCAAACGTAAGGAAGTACAACACGATCCTCTTCGGGGCAGAGAAGAATCTCGGCCTCACCGAGGACTTCTTCTACGAGGGTGATACCACATGGACTCCCGCAAAACCCGCTGTAAAGGTCGAGGTCATAGACAGCAAGGCTGTTAAGCCTGAGACCGAATCGCCTTTTGGCGACGGCAGTGAAGCACCTAAGGCTGCAAAGCCCGTTGAGTTCAAGGCTGAACCCGCACCTGCACCCGCACCGGCTCCTGTACCTGCACCCGCAAAGATATCGGCTGCAGTTCCCGGCGAGGATCATTCAGCGCTGGTTGCAGAAATGGTACGCCTGACCAAGGCAGGCATGTCCCGTAAGGAGATGTGCCGTCACCTCGGCATCGGCAAGACCACGATGTACAAATACTGCAAGCAGGCCGGTGTTTCTCTTGACGAGATCACACCTCCCAAGAACGGGACAGCCAAGCCCGAGACCAAGCCCGCAGCACCTGCAGAGGAGCCTAAGGCAGAGGCCAAGGAAGAGGTTAAGCCCGCAGAGGAGGCACCCGTAGCGGAAACACCCGCGACCGAAGAGGTTCCCGAGGTTAAGGCAGAAGTTCCCGCAACAGAACCCGTTAAGGAAGAGGAAGTTCCCGAGACAAAGGCAGAGCCTGAAGTCAAGGAAGAGGTTCCCGCTCCTGCAGAGCCTGTTGCAGAGACTAAGTCCGAGCCCGTGGAAACCGTAAAGGGCACCGTTCCCGAGGCACCTGCGAAGGCAGAGTCCGAAGTCGAGGCAGCCGTAAAGGCACTCCAGAGACGTTCGGACAAGCTGCTTACCTTGCTCAACAAGGCGACCACACTGCCCGACCACCTGCTTGACGCGCTCCTTACAGTAGCAGAGAGCATGAAGGCGTAATCACAACAGCGCATAAAGGGCACCCGCAAGGGTGCCCTTTTTCGTGCCACGGATATCCGTTTCCGCGAACATATTGTTCTACGGAACAGGGGGATTAAACACCCTGTACCGGTTCCGGACGTATCCGGACGTGGAATAAAGAACTTAAGGAGGTTCAGTGAAATGTACAGAGACGAACTCGTGCAGAAGGTAGCAGAGGCTACGGGCCTTGCAAAGAAAGATGTAGATAAGACGATCGTGGCAGCGATAGGGGCAGTACGCGAGGAACTCCTCGCAGGCGGCAAGCTCACCATTGTCGGATTCGGGACACTTGAGGCAAATGAGCGTGCGGCAAGACAGGGTATCAATCCGCAGACCAAGAAGATCGTTTCGTATCCGGCCATCAAGTCCGTCCGCTTCAAGGTCGGCAAAGACCTGAAAGCTGAGCTTAACGGCACGAAGAAGGCAAAGAAATGACAGTATCCGCGTGGATGCGGATATAAAGGGGATGCCCCGGAGGGTACCCCTTTTTCTTTACGTCCGCACCTTTATCTCCGGTACCCCGATCCGGAGAACATATTATATAGGTAAACAGACGCGGCATGAGAGCCGCAGACATGATTTTGGAGGATAAGGATATGGCTATTGCAGGAGATGCAGGACAGGGTAAGGCGTTAGGGCTCGCTCCCGGCGCGCTCAGCAGCATCACTATAGACTGCGAGGGCACGGGTAAGAACATTAAGAGGCTGATGGACGGGAACGGGGACTCGGTACAGGACATAGCGGTCGCACTGAGTGTTTCCCCGAGGCTCGTGTACAGGTGGCTGACAGGCGACATCGGGGTACGGCCGGAGCACGCCGTAAGGCTGTCAAAGGTCTACGGAGTACCACTTGAGCGCATATACGCAGTGAAATACGAAGATTAAACCGAGCGGACATTACCCGCGGAAGCAGTGTGGAGCATCTCCGTTCCCCACAGACAAGCCTCCGCGGTTTTGTGTTACATATTTAGGAAGACGGAGATCCTTTCTGCAGGGTCTCCCGTAACGGGCGCAGCCGTGCCCGTGGAACGAACGCCCCGCAGGACGGGGTACACAGGGACAACGATAATACACACGAAAGGAAGAAGACGTATGCAGAGAACAACAATCAACCTCGTCGAGCTCCGCGGCCGCATAAGCCACATATACTCGACACCCAAGGTCACTCTCATCACGATTGTGACCAGGGACTACAAACAGCAGCGCCAGAAAGAGGATCGCCGCTATCCTGCGGACAGTCCTACAGTATCGTTTTTCGGCAAGGAAGCGGAAGGCTTCAGCGAAGGCGATATGGTCACGATCAAGGCGCACAACCAGAGCACATACGACCCTGACCGCCTCACTTCGCGCCAGGAATGCTGGGGAGACTCCATAGAGAGACAGGCACCGGTATTCAGCGAGGCAGGTGCGGACAGCGGTATATTCGAGGACGACCTAAACCGTTTCATCATCCGCGGCAAGGTGGAAAGGGTAACCTTCCCCGCCGGATCGACAGGCATGGCGTTCCTCACGGTGGAGACCACGGACGGCACATACCAGTCCCACAACGCCATCGTATATTCATCAAGGGACGTAAGATCCTCCCTTGCGAGACAGAAGGTAGCACAGGGAGCGACCGTAGAGATAACCGGACGTTTCACCACGAGAAAGAAGCGTGACGAGAGGGGCAAGCTCATTACCTTGAGTTCCCTCAGGGCATTCCGGATACAGGTAGTCATCCCCGCATCACCCGAAGTCCTCGAGAAGAAGCATAAGCTTCCCCAGGTCAAGGAGGACATAATCCCCACGATAGGAGAGGCAACGCCCGTCGATGTAAGCGTAAGGGCGGACTTTTAACGGGAGAATGCCATGGGCAGATACAGAAAGAAAAAGAACAGTCCCGGAGCGACGCGGGTGAAGATGTTCCTCGCAGGCCTCGCGATGGTAGCCGCGACCGTGTTCCTTGCCATAAACAAGGGCTTCAACGCACTGACCGTATGGTCGGGAGCCATAGCCCTGATATTCCTTTCATACCCGAAGATCTCGGCATGGAACGAAAAAAGGCAGCAGCAGAAAGAGCGCATGAAATACTTAAGGTCATCGCTCTACGACATAGACCATATGGAAGGCACGGAATTCGAGGAATGGGCCAAAGCGTGGTACGAACAGATGGGATACGAGGTTGACACCACCCCGTCGAGCAACGACTACGGTGCGGACCTCCTTGCATATAACGATAAGGAATCCATAGCGGTCCAGTGCAAGAGGTACGCGGGCAAGGTAGGCGTATCCGCCGTCCAGCAGATACTCGGAGCGACCGCCTACTACAAGACGGACAGGGGCGAAGTCATAACGAATTCGTTCTTTACGGCACAGGCAAGGACGCTCGCAGCCGAAACCGGCGTAAAGCTGTTCGACAGGGAGATCTTAAAGTCAATGCCGAAACTGAAGGCTATGCCCGAGCAGGGCGTGGAAGGAGAAACCGATGGTTGATATATACAGGGGAGCCAAAGGGCTCGGATATGATGAGATAAACAAGAGGGGACAGAAAGCGTTCCACTCCGGGGAGCAGATAGCGTTCCGCGAGGGTGGTGGGAAGAATGCCGCTGCCGAGGACGACAAGCACCTGAAAAGGGGCAGGGTGTCGGAAGTAAATCCCTCGCACATAATCGTTGACGTAGAGGTGGATATAGTAGGGGGCGGCAAGAGGCTCGTCCGCCACAGCATCTCATACGTGGACATCTATTCACAGATAGCGGTCATAGAAGAGAAGAATGTCCCGTCCGGGATGAAGGGCAAGGCTATAAGATCCATAGAGGAAGCCCTCATGGAAGACTTCGGGGACGACGCAGCGGACTTCATGTGACGCACAGGGCTTTAACGGGAGCAGGGGGAGGAAAAACCGGCCTCCCGTAGCGATACATATGACACTTAATTAACCAGAAAAGGAGAAAAAGAAATGAAAAAGACATCACGTGGTACGAAGAGAGCCATCATCATCACATGCGTGCTGCTTATCTTTGCCGTGCTGATAGGACTCGGCGTATGGTATTATTTCCATCTGCAGGATGACATCAAGAAGGTGTACGAAGACAAGCTTGCTGAAACAAAGGCAGAACTCGAGGCGAAGCTCCAGAGCAACGAGAGGGCTGTATATAAGGTAAAGGAAGGCATGGAGATCAAGGCAGGCGACGTCATTGACGAGAGCAATGTAGAGAAGGTTCTCGAATACTCATCAATGCCGGCAACACTCTTCGCAGACTCAAGCGATTTCGGAAAGCGTACGCTCGTGAACATAGACAGCGGTTCACAGATTCTCAAGGTATTCCTTACCAACAGGGAAGTGGAGAACTCCATCCGTGAGATCAGCTACGGCGAGATAATCGAGATGACCGCGAACATCATCCCCGGGAACTACGTGGACGTACGTCTGAGATACCCCGACGGAACCGACTACATCGTATGCTCAAAGAGGCTCGTATCGACAGGCCTTGACGGCATCGTAACAATGGACTTTAACGAAGAGGACATCCTCATGATGGATTCCGCGATAGTTGACGCATATCTCTTCCAGGGCGGCATCGGCACAAAGATCTATGCTACAAAGTACGTAGAGCCCTTGCTCCAGGATGCAGCTATCGTAACCTATGTTCCTTCCAAGGCAGCCATAGCCGAGATCAACTCGGATCCTAACATCGTAAAGGTTGCATCGAGATACCTCATCGCTGAGGCGAGAAAGGCAAAAGAGGAGAGCATCCAGGCATACCAGAAAATACTCGACCCCAAGGACAGTGAGGAAAAGGACGGCGCATTAAGGAACTATGACGAGCAGGTTGACTACCTCAACCAGTACCTTGACACAAATAACACCGAGCTCTCGCTCGAATCATATGACAATATCGGGGCAAGGGAAGACAAGGACGAAGATACGAAAGTGGAGGAATAAGTAATGGCTGAGATTAAGAGACTGGCATTCTTCGGGAGTGCCTACGGGGACGTAGCGTTCCTCCTCGGCTCGCTTTTTTCCGCATCGAACGAGACCGTCCTCATAAGAGACATCGCGCCCCGTCCGGTCAGCTACTGCGTCGAAGCCGCGAAAGGCATCGACCCCGCGACGGACATAGTTAGCTTCAAACGCATCGGCTATACACGTGACAAGGAAGCTGAACTTGAGGGCACCACTATCGAGTTCGTGCTCTTCGGTTCGGAAGTGCCCGCGGAAGGGAAATTCGACGCTTCCATATGCATCGTCAGCGAGACCGAGGAAGACCTCATCCCCATAAGGGGCAACACATATCCCAGGACAGACGTGAACTGTTTCGTGGTCCGCAATTCATCCGGTGCCATGAACAGGTTCTTCACGAAGACCGCAAAGGACAAAGGCTTCACCGATATAAGGTTCTTCAAGCCCGATGCGAAGGAGAACGCGGTGCGTCTCGCGCTCGAGTTCACCAAGAGGCTTCAGCCCGGGAAGGAAGGAAAGAACATGTCGCAGCTTTTAAGCGACATCTTCATGACCTTCAAGCCCTCGCTCGCACCCAAGGATTACGGACGCGTGGTAGCACGTGCCGAGAAGGGAGGACGCTGATAAATGGGAAAGGTAATATCATTCTGCTCGCCCATGCACGGCACTTCGACCACCGCGAACCTGATGGCGGTCGGTATCTGCCTTGCGGCTGATTACGGCAAGAGCGTGCTCCTCATGCAGACGCATTTCACACTTAACAACATGGAGCTCCCGCTCATAGGTGACGTCACCAAGACCAACGAGGACCTGTTCTACCAGAACACGGGACTTGACGCAGTGATCCGTCTCTACAAGTCCGGCAAGCTCACCGAGGACACCGTAAGAAACGCGGTGGTCAATATCGGCGACACCGGTCATCTTGCAGTACTTGCGGGAACAAAGCAGCAGGTTAAGGAAACATACGACAATGCCCGTGACAACGGCGTTATCGAGGTTGTCATCAGGGAACTCAAGAAATATTATGATTACGTGCTCATAGACACCAACGCAGGTTTCTCGGAGCAGACAAGGTCAGCGATGAACCAGTCCGATGCCGTAGTGTTCAATCTCCGCCAGAACCGCAAGGAAGTGGAGACACTGCTTGAAAACGACGAGGTAAAGGGTATCCTTGAGGCAGGCGGGAAGAAGAGGCAGGCATTCTACCTCTTCGGATCACATTCCGAGGACTCGAAGTACAACCTTCAGAACATGAGGCGTGCATTCGGTGCCATCAAGCGCAGCAATTCCGGTGCGATAGGGTTCTCGCCCATGTACATGGACGCTTTCTCGGACCTCTGTGTATACTCAAGGCTCATGGCAGTGAGCGACCAGGCACGCACGATAGAAAAGCAGGAGCCTGACGAGTGGTGGTCACAGGTCACCGCGTTCGCGGGGCTCATCGACGGATAAAAGGGGAGGTAAAAATGAACATATATCTGATCATACTCGCGGTGCTCGTCCTCGGAGTGCTCGGTTTCGTGCTCTACAAGGCACTGCATGCGCCCAAGGAGCAGGCGAAGAACTTCGCTGATGACCACTTCCGTGTGGACAGCCTCGTGGAATCGCTCCGTGAGAGAGTCAACGCCGAACTGAACGTAGACTATACGACTCTGAACATCCCCGTATCCGAGATCAGGAAAAGGGAAGAGAACAGGGCACTGCTCGCGAAGAACACTCGTGAGTGCTGCCTCGGCGATGCCGGTGAGCGTGAGTTCGTAAAGGAGACTCTAAAGGACTGGCTCCAGAAGTACGAAGGCATAAACAGCCTTACCATAAACAAGGTCATACCCTTTGACCGCCCGGACAAGATGACCGCACAGGATAAGTTCGAGTATATGTATACCTTATTTAAAAGGGAGTACTCGACGAGGGTATTCGACCATATGACCAAGGCATTCGCGGATGCAGGCTGGGAGAACTTCAACAAGCCTGACATCTCCGCGACAGGTGAGTTCTTTACCGAAGACGACGTAGAAAAGGCATGGGAAATGCTCGAGCTCGAAGGCGGATACAACGACCAGCTTGAGACCGTGGTACAGAGGATATACCAGAAGATGTACGGCCACGATGTAGCGGACAACCTCATCAGTGACGAGTCCATCGACGCTGTACAGGCGGGTACCGGCGGAAAGACCCGTGTGGACTTCAACTACCTCGCCGAGATCCAGGCAAAGGACCAGGAAGCATCAGACCTTGATAAGGTAGTCATGGTAAACGAGATCGTGTTCATCATCTTCCATGGCCGCCTCATAAGAGTGGCATTCCTCGCGTTCGACTCATACAGGACGCTCGAGAGGGTAACAAAGAACATCTACCAGTACCATACAAGGGTGGCTCTTTCACAGAAAGACCCCATGCTCCAGAGCTCGCTCAAGAACAACTCCCGTGTCATGGTATGGCGTCCGCCGACATGCCAGAGCTATGGCTTCATAGTCCGTAAGTTCGAATCCGTAACGGCGTCCGACATACACTCCCTGTTCAGGGACAACGGCGCGGATGACATCATCACGTTCATGCAGATGCTCGTACGTTCGGAGCTTAACTTCGTTATATCGGGAGATCCTTCCTGTGGTAAGACGACAACACTTAAAGCACTCATAAAAGAGATACCCGACAACTACAATATCCGTACCGTTGAGACCACGTTCGAGCTTGACCTCAACAACCTCTATCCTTTAAAGAACGTACTGGCACAGCAGGAGAGAGGCGATTACACAGTATATGACGCGATAACCGCGACAAAGAAGCTCGATACCGACGTGCTCATCCTCGGCGAGCTGAACGAGCCCCGTGTTGCATCGGCATACATGCAGATCTCACAGTCAGGTTCGAAGATGTGTATCACGACACTCCACCACGAATCCACAAGGGCACTTATCGATTATCTCGTAAATGCACTCGTTATAGAGATAAAGGACGCGAAGGTGGCAGAGAAGCAGATACTGAACGTGCTCTATTTCGACATACACCAGGCAAAGGACTCCAACGGACACCACTACATCGACCGTATCACAGAGGTAGTTCCCAAGGAGCACAAGCCTTACTCGAAACTTATCGATACAGCTACAAGAGAGTATTACGAAAGGTCAACCGATGACCAGACCTTCGATACAGTGGACATCTTCCGCTTCAACCGCGATACCATGACCTACGAGGTAGTTGGCATGATCTCCGAGCGTGCAAAGAAGAAGATGAGGAAAGTTCTCGGCGCGGAGCAGACACAGATGCTGCTTGAAATGCTGGAGCGCAAGAAGATCCCTGATACGAGAGCAATATAATGAAAGGAGGAACCCATGTTGTTCCTTGACACGCAGACCCTTCAGACGGCTGAAGGGCTCATAGAGGAAGGCAGCACGAACCCCGTGATGATAGCGGTGCTCGGCATTTCCGTGCTCTTCCTTATAGTAGCGGTCTTCCTGTTTATAAAGAGCATGGTCAAGACCAAGGATCAGACGGTCGTATCGAGTGAGAAGACGGTGTCCATCAAGTACGAGGAAGTGACCTACTCCATCTTCTCGAGCAACCCGATAACAAGGCCCCTGCTCCGCCGGGCGGAGTACAAGCTGCTCCCGTTCTATCCGGCAACCATAAAGAGCGAGAATTCATATATGAAGCCTCTCGCGAAGATGATACTCAAGTGCGTATTCTGGACCATCCTCGTGTTCACTCTCGTATTTGCCCTGCGTCCGACCATCTATATGTTCGTCACTGCAGTGTTCCTTTCATACGCGATGTGCACACAGAGCGTCCTTGGCACGATAAAGAACGAAGAGATAGCGTTCCTCGGGGAGCTTGATACATTCCTTGCCTCGATTAAGCACTATTTCTACCAGACGAATTCCGTAAGGGAGGCACTCCTTCTCACCGCCAACACCACCACTCAGAAGAAGATGAAGATGGTGGCGGAGGAACTCTATGAGGTGCTCTCGGCAGAGGACACGTACATAGAGCGTAAGAAGTACATGGCTTCCTCAAGGAGCAAGTACTTAAAGCTCTTCCTGCTGTTCGCGGAACGTGTTAACGAGGACGGCGACATAGTAGACGCGGAAGGTTCCGTGTTCCTGTCCTCGATCATGCAGATCCGCTCCGACATACAGGAAGAAAGACGTCTCATCCAGGACAAGAAGCACAAGTTCAACTTCCTCGGAGTTTTAGCGGCCATAATCGCCGTAACTCTTCCTTATATACAGGACTGGGGCATCGACACCCTTCCCGCACTGTCCACGTTCTACCACGGACGTTTCGGCGCAGGCATGATGGTGCTCGGGTTCCTGCTCTGCTACGGATGCTACCGTGCGATCTACCTCTTACAGGGTGACGCGGACACTGAAGGCGGGTTCTCGAAGTTCTTCGTATGGCTCTCATCGGTACCCCCGATATCCGCAGTGTGCACTTTCCTCGTAAAGAGGAACGCACAGAAGAGCGATGCCATGGCCGACCGCTTAAGACGCCTCGGCTCCAACTACCCGGTGCGTGCGGTATATGCGAAGAAGATAGTGTTCTTCATACTCTCGATCGTCATCTGTACGATAGTCCTCATCACCGGCCACAGGGAACGCAGGCACGAGATCCTGACCGAAACGGCTTCACTCGAGGAAGTATCGCCTACAGCTGACGGAAGGCAGATAGAAGCTCTCAAGAAGATAATCCCCGAGTATGTGGCAAGATATGTAGAAGAGGGCAGGGAGGACGAGACAGTCCCCGAACCCGAACCGCTCATACAGGAACTCTACGAGAATGAGCTCGCACTTAAGACAAAGGACGTCTGTGCGGATGCATCCACCGAGATACGTGGCAGGGTAACGGACTATTTCAGCGAGGAATTCGATTTCATAGACATCATCATCATCTTTGTGATGAGTTTCCTCATGTACCTCATGCCAAACCTCGGCATCATCATACAGGCAATGGCCATGAACTCGGCCATGCAGCAGGAAGTCATCAGCTTCCAGGGCATCATCAGGGCTCTCTCAAGGGTACCCGGCGTAACGCCCATGCTCATGCTCGAGGCGATGGAAGAATTTGCGAAGATATTCCGGAAGAGCATACAGAACTGTCTGAACGAATACCCGATAAACGACATAGAAGCCCTTCAACGTATGAGGGCGGCAGAGGATTATCCGGGATTCCGCAGGCTGGTGGACAACTTCCTCATGGTAGACGAGTCCGGCGTGCAGCTGGCGTTCGAGGAAGTCTCCGCGGAGACAAAGAACTTCCGCGAGGACAAAAAGCTCGAGGCCGCGATAGCACTCGACAACATCACGACATTCGCGTCCATGGTATCCATGATCCCCGCGATGGTAGTCCTTTTCTTCTACCTGCTCACGCCGTTCATGGTTAAGACGCTCTCGATGTTCTCGTCATACAGCGACCAGCTCAGTAATCTTGCGTCGGGATACTGATGAACCGTCCTGCAGCAGAAAGAAGGAAACCTCATATGTATAAAAGTACACGTAGGCGGAGGGGCACGCTCCTCCGCAGGCGTAACTGCCTTGAAAACTCCGCTTTCATCCTTATAGCCCTTTTAGGCGCTTCCGTGCTCACGGTGGTCGTTGTCTTAGCTGTGATAGTGACACAGAATAAGGAAGAGCTGGAAGGCGGTTTTGACGCAGATCAGGAAGCGAACGTGAACCTGTATCTGACGGAAGGTCAGAAGATAGACGGGGGCGAACTCGTGGACACGATGCAGAAGCTCTCGGGCACGTCCGTGTCTTTCGCGGTAAAGACACTTTCTTCGGAAGGAATTACATACTATAACCGTGACGCGGACGGGAATGAAGTCCCTTTATACACGGAACCGGCGTACACAACCGATCCGGAGTACATCCGCAATCTCGGGATTTTCGAGATACATATTAGTACTGACGGAGACGGGCGCAAGACCGTTTCCGCAGTCCAGACCGAGTAAGGGGAGGAAGTTATGACAGTGCACAAGAGATCCCCTGTCATGAAGAGGGGAATGATAGAGATAGCGCCTCAGGCGCTGATACTCGCAGCAGCAGTAGTAATCACCATGGTCATAATCGCGTTGGGCATCAATCAGCTCAGCAAAGCTAAGGATGTAAACTCCGCGATAACGGAATCAACCAACAACATGGTGAACGACCTGAGGAATAACGAGGTCGCACAGTATGACGGCCTTACGGTATCCGGAGCAGACGTAATCAATTTCTTTAAGAAGAATTACGGCACGACGGCAACCGCAAAATGCGAGTACACCATAACGATCGGAAACGGAACGGCAACAACCACCTACCCGAGCGGGTCGCTCACCTACAAAGACCTGAGCGACACATCGAAGTCAGCCACATACGTAAGGCCGACCGACAAGTATGAATGCGATGTTACCTACAACGCTAACGACGTTCTGACTAACATCAAGTTCACCAAGAAAATACCATAATGATGCTTTATCCCCAGGGGGGAGCCCGTAAGGAGGGCGCTCAGAGGGGGCTTAGCATAAATAATGTTGCATGAAGACCAAGCACAAAAAAAATAACCCAAGACGGAGGAAAAACAATCATGATGAACAAGAGAAACAAACTTGACATCGCACCCAAAGGACTTATCCTTGCAGTAACCGTAATCATCGCTCTTATCCTTTCAGCTATCTCGCTTTACATGGTAACCCGTGGAAAGAGCACGATCAACGATGGTAACGCACAGTACACCGACATGATGAGTGCATATTCAGAGATCAATGCGACCATGTATGACGGATTGATCGTCGCCGGCGATAAAGTGTCGGAGCTGGCGAGCCAGCCCACCGCAAGCTGTGCTATCGTAGTTTTCACAAAGGGCAATCCTAAGACATCTGCTACATACGCAGCAAACGGAACAGAAGCATACACCGCAACAGCAGGTGGTACTACATACATCGGTGCGGCAGCGGGCGGAACAGCCACTGTTTACAATGTAACAGATGTTAACAATGTTAATTACATCAACCCTAATGCTTCATTCGCTGGCAAGGTTCATAAGAACGCTAACGGCATCGTAGACTGCATTTGGTTCGAGCAGAAATAATCACAATTAAATATTTCCGAAATAGGAGTTCCGAAATGGGACTCCTTTTTTGTTGCATACTTTCCCCGGAAAAGATGTCCGCGTCGGTGGACGGTTATATTACAGATAACAAAATACGGGAGGGTAAAGATGAAAGAATACTTATACATGGAAGAATACCGGTTCGCAACAAGAGAGGGCGAGAGACTTAAAGGGACTTTGATAAGGGCATACCGTGCTGCTGAAGGTGGTACAAGATATATCTTGAGAAGCGGTGGGAGAGATTACAGGTGTGTTGAAGATGCGGAAGGTTCGCTTATAGAATATGCACCATAACGGCACCATATCTGCAATTAGGAGAATATGTCATCATAATTATGGTACTTTACGGAGAGCAAAAATTGTTGTATAATTCAAACATAACAAATTTCGCGGTTAAGCAAGAAAATGCATTCAATATATAAAAGGAAAGGAATATATCAAGGATCAAGGTCCGTTTCGGATACCTAATTAAATAGTTTACTGTAGCGATAAGGCAGTCTATCTTCGGATAGGCTGTTTATTTTATTAAAGGAGAATAAGATGAAAGGCTATATGACATTGACCGAGGCGTCATTAAAATTTAATGTATCAACGAGGCTCCTCAGCCTGTATTGTAACCAGGGACGGATAAAGGGTGCGGAAAGGGCCGGGAAAATCTGGCTGATCCCTGAAGACGCGGAATTACCGGAAGACGGACGGATCAGAAACGGCAAGTACATAGGCTGGCGGAACAGATTTAACCAGAATACCGACGAAAACGTAGAAAGAGCAAAACCCCGAACAATCAGCGGTGAAGAACTCGTCTATACTGTCCCTTACGACGCTCTATGGAAAAGGATAAGAACAGAAAAGGTACGTTGCCAAAGAATAGCTGCAGAAGTCGCATTTTTGAAGAAAAAATATGCAAACGGAAAGGTTGAATCGTCCGGCACCATAACAGGATGGCTGTATTCGGAAATAATCAATGACCGTCCCGGCAAGAGAATCTATCTCAAGATCACATCCCAATATGCCGACATACTCAGAAAAGCCTGCCCACCGGATGAACCGCTAACATCCGTTCTGCACATTACCTGTCTTATGGATTTCGTGGAGTTTCAGTTGAAGACCGTCCAGTCGGCAGTAAGCACAACATAAAGGAGGAAACACAATGATAATCATTTGGTATATAGTGGCAATCATAGGTGTCGCGGTAACTGCCTTCGGAATGTATTTAACGGTAAAAGGCTGTGCAAAAAAGGATGAAGACGTGAGATGGCATGGCGAACTCATGACATTTTTTGGCTGCTTATTGGTGGTACTCCGTGCTCTGCTCATTGAAACAGGAGGATAATTATGACAGTTTACGATTTTATCAGTATCTATGCATAAACTCGTAATAATATATCCAATAACATAAAAAGAGGAGGGTAACCATAGAGAGCTTATGAATGAAAGTAAATTTGAAAACAGAGATGAAAAGGCTGTAAATAAGGAGAGCAAGCGGAGTGCGTCTGAAATCATCAAACCCACCTTGTTTATAATAGCGTTTTTTATAGTATCTGCCTTACTTGTATATGCGCTTGCACCTAAGAGTTTGATAGCAGACATTTTAGGCGGTAAATCACGAGTGGAGTATTCTTTTCAAGGACTTGTACAGGTGGACGTCGAAGACAAAACCGTCGTTGACTATAATCCCGTAACAGGTGAGGCAAAAGGCAATCATACCGAATACACCTATGACGACTGCTTGTGGTTCAAGTCTGACGACATGTCATATTCTCCAAATTATATGATGGTACCAGACTATCTCTTGGAAAAGGACAGAGTCATCGCTATGGCTGCACTTAAAGAAATCGCTGACAGAGGTGATCCCTTTGAAGTCTATCAATACGATAACACCGTCAGTCACATCGTATATTACAACGTAAACGGTTATCGCATGAAGTGTGTTCCGCCCATCCACGGCGAATATAAGATAAAAAGAACGTGACCATATACAAAGAGGGGCGAACAGGTTGTCTTTATAAAATTAGATAGCGTAGGCCATCGCAGGAGAAAGAAAATGATAATATCAACTTTATTATTCATCATAAGTATAATTTGCCTTTTAATAGGTTGGGTATTTCGCACGAATGCCGAAGTTGGCGAAAAAGGTTTCAAAAAAGGATTACTGATTTTTATAGCCGGCATAATAATCGGCATGGCTGGGATAGTGGTACAACGTGTAGGTATGTAAAATTATATATGCGCCCAATGCTAATGACCTTCGGGCTTAAAATCTTAATAAACACAGAACGGAAGCATTAAATGTTCGTTCTATACATAAGGAGGTAAAAACACATGGATGATAATCCAGCCATTCGCGTCTTTATTGTTTTCATACTCTTCATTGTCCTTGATGCAGGTGTCATATTCATGTTCGCGCGAAAATCCAATGAAGATGCTGCACTGGAAAAAGAGGCAAAGTGGGATTATGCCGTAGAAAACGGATTCACGTTCTATCTGGACGGACGGGAAGTGGACCCCGGCACCATCTCCATGAAACAGTATGATGTTGAATTTGACGAAGAAGCCAAGAAGGTATTCCTTACCGGCAAAACAACCGCCAGTCTGAGCCAGATCACCGTTGCAATATCTACCTTACCACAACCGGAGGGAGTATTAAAAATAAAATACAAAGCCCAAAATACGAACAACGGACAGGTTTCTGCACCACTCACGCTCGAAAGACTTTAAGGAGGCATTGGAAGAGAAAGATGAAGTACATATTTACCAAAATTAAAAAAATGTTCATAGAAGATGCCACCCGCGAGACCAAATGGTTAACACCTCTGTCCAGGCACCTCTTACGTTTTACGATAGCAGCGGTCTTTTTTCTGATAAGCGTAATGAGCGAAAGGGAACTTAACGCTTTCGAAGCGCAAGCGGAGCAATATGAACAGTTCAGCGTATATGAGAAAGTCAAGACAGGAGGTCCTGCTACAGTACAAGAAATATCAGGATATAAAACACTCAAATGGCTTAGTTTATCTATCGGATTACTTATAGCAGTATATGAAATAATATTGTTGGTAGTATTAGATGTGATAGTTATAAGGCAGGCATATACAAAACGTCAGAATAAACAGGTAAAGAATGAATAGGCATTACAAAATAATTACAAAGAGAAAATAAGGCTTGCATAGGAGAATGAGATGAAGGAATTTGTAATGGGCATAACCGGCGAAGGTATGAGTTTTCATAATAAGTTTAATCAGCTTCAGGTAATTGAAATGTCAAACAAAAGCAAGCCCTGGCTCCGGCGTGTTTTTGAAACCAAAGGAGAACTGAAGCTTAAGGGTACATATCCCTGTAGGGATATTATTAAATGACAATCTGGTAACAGACAAAAACAATGGGTTATGGCGTATACCATAGCCTCTTTTTTATTGCACAGGAGAACATATTGGGATTATAAAATAGAAAATAGGAAAAGGAGAATTGCTATGAGCGAAGCACCTAATATCAAAATCACATCGGGGTACTGCTGCAGGATATGTGATGACATCGAGGCGTTTGCGAAAAAGAAGAAAGGCACTGTCCTTATCAGGTTTAAACGCGGCGAAAAAACAAGAGTTATAAGCGCGGACTCCATTGCGGACAGAATCATCGAGGCATACAGGTACGCCGGTGTGCTCGGTCTCCGCGAAGGATACAAGACCGACGAGGAAATCGCGATGGACAGGAAGTTGATACTGGAAGACCTTAATGACCGCCCGAAGTACGTTCTTAAGTCCGTAGAATCTCTCGGTCTGGACTACTCCGACTATGAAAGAGAGTCGGCAATCGGAGAGGAAGTGAGCGTATGATATATACCGGACAGACGTATAAGGAAGGGAACAAACCGTCCCGCCAGTACGACGAGGTATGGAACATCATGCGTTACCCCACAAAGGGGATAGCACTTCCGTCCGTCCATCATCCCGAACTCGCACCTTCAGAGCTTCTTTACAGGCGGTACCTCGAATTGAAAGAGGTCGGCGAGTGGGGACCGAAGGCGTTCAAAGAGATCTATGTACCTGAATACATAAGGCAGATGGCCGCGAGCAGGGAAGCCGGAGATTCTTTGAACTATCTTTTCAAAAACCGCGGTTCTGGCAAGGACATCCTGCTGCTCTGTTCATGCGCGGACGAGTCCACATGCCACAGGAGCATCGTGTCGGGGCTTCTTGATACCAAAGGCGAATACTACGGCATGTACAAGGAAGCCCTTGCGAAATATAAAAGCGGGAAGTGAACACAGAGGATTATGGCAGAAGCCATGATCCTTTTTTTTATTGGCCGTGGACGCATATTGGGGTCATGGACAAAAGTCCAAATACAAAAGAGAAAAGGAGAAAGACAAATGAGTTATCAGGCAAAAATGACCGGGACGATCATCCTCAAAGGGGAAATTACTTCCGACCAAAAGAAAGAGGTTATAAATATCCTCGGAGACACCGGGTACTGTTCACCCGAAATCTATAAGATGGACGGGAACACCAACATTGATTACGCCGACTGTGGCAGCTACCGTGATGACGATATAAAGGATGCTCTCGGCGAACTCACGAAAAAGTTCAAAGTAGAATCCGGAGAACTCGTCTTTATCGGTGAAGACGATACCCAGTGGTGTCTCAGGTATGTAGAAAAGCCCGAAGGAGATCCCTCCGAACTCGTCGGGGGATGGGAAGAACTCCGCGGGGAAGTGGCTTATGTCAAATACGGAATGCCGGGATACCAGCAGCTGCTTGACATGTTCATAAGCTACGTGACAAATGACCTTGAGGGAAGCGGCAACCCTGAATATGTACGCGAAGCACTCGCAAACTGCGGATGCGATGCGGGCATGCAGAAGATGCTCGGACTCGAGACGGTAGATTGAAGAACAGACAAAAGGATCGGTTAATCCGGTCCTTTTTCATTGTTTATAAATATTTAATAAATGTAAGTTCCTTTTTTGAGGTTCCGCGTACATATTATGGATGCTTCATTTAAAACAGAGAAGAGAAAGGAGAAAAGGAGAAAATGAAGAACTCACAGTTCACTATTGTAGACAGGACAGGGGAGACCACAACCGCTCTAAACGGTCAAAAGATGACGATCGTTGCCTATCGTTCAAGCAGGGATATGGACGTACAGTTTGAGGACGGAACCATCGTCACCGGGATAAGGTACACCTCGTTTCGTGACAAAATGGTAAAGAATCCAAACTGTTTGATCAGACGAGGAAGAAGGCTGAACAAAGAAGAGCAGAAAAAACTTGCGAAAAACAGGCTCGGGGAAACGATAACGGCGACAAATGGTCAGAAGATGACCATAATCACCTACAGAAAGTCAACAGACATTGATGTTCGCTTTGAGGACGGGACTGTGGTAGAGCATCGGGCCTATCTGAATTTCAAGAAAGGCCGCATTGCCAATCCAAGCACGGACATCAAGAGTGTTCAGCACCGGCATCTTACGGAGAAAGAGAAAAAGAAGATAGTCGCTCTCGCAAAAACGGGAAAGACTACCACGGAAATAGCTGTACGCCTGAACAGATCGGAAAACGGCATTCGTGAAACGATTTCCGGAGCAGGGATCGCAGATGAACACAGGGCTGTAATTAAAGACCTGCAAAACAGAACAAAGGTCGGAGAGACAAGTTACTCGGAAAGCGGACAGAAAATGACCATTATTGCCTGCAGGGGTGTCACCGACATAGACGTACAGTTTGAAGATGGAAACATCGCGTGTGGCCGGAGTTACAGAGATTTTACCCGGGGATGGATTCGTAATCCGGGAGAGAACTATTCTTTTATCAAGGACAGAACCGGAGAAACAAAAACGACAGAGGATGGTCAGGTCATGACGATATCCAGGTATGGCAACTCAAAGGATATAGATGTAACCTTTGGTGACGGCTCTGTGATCGAGCATACGTCATATAACAATTTCATCAAGGGATATCTGAAAAATCCGTCCATACCAAAAATAAAAAAAATGCCTGATCTTAAAGGGCTGGCCGACAAAAGAATCGGTGAAACATCAATCGCCAGTAATGGACAGTTGATGACCCTTATCAGATACAGGGGTGCACTTGATGTAGATGTACGGTTTGAGGATGGAACAGAGGTATGTAATCGGCATTATGATAATTTCCTAAGAGGGACGATTAAAAATCCGAACAGGCCAACATACGTAAAAAACAATACCACTAAAGAGGAGACTACAGTGATGGCAACATCGGACAGTACAAAGAAAACAGGCAGAAAGTTAAAGGACAGGAACGGGGAGACCATCAGATCCAAGAATGGTACGGAAGGAGTCATCGTTGCGTACAGAGGTGTCAATGATGTCGATATTCGTTTAAACGACGGTACGGTGCTTGAACATGTAAGATACTGGGATTTCGTGCACAAATATTATCGTGCCCCCGGCGAGCCCGATACCACTAAAAAAGCGGTGAAAAGGGAGATATACAAAGACATTGTCGATACAGCCAGGCGTACGCGCATGGCAAGCGACACCTCGCTCACAGACACAGAAGGAACAGAAGAAAGTGTTCCCACCGAAAGTGACATTTCTTCAACGGAAGAAGTGCTTGCGGAGCCGGATAAAGCAAATAACACGACAATACGCCAAAGAAGCATCGACGAAATACGTGAAATCGGGAACAGGATCGCGGATATGGTCCTCTCAGGAATGGAACGAAAGAGTATATGCCAGGAATTAGGTATTGGCAAGACGACGCTCTATAAATACCTTAGAATCGCTGGTTTAAGTATAAATGTTCTAAGGGGCCAAGTGCCAACGACTCCAAAAGAGGTGAAAAAACCGGCAATTCAAAATACACCGGAAGCTGTAACCGCCACGACAAACAAGCCTTCAGCAAGACCGATTTTTCTCAAAGCTGTCGATGCAATATGCAAGCTAAAGACACATTTGAAACTCGAGCAGACCGAAGAAACTGACGCGGAGCTTGCGAAGATGCTTGACATATCCCCCCTCGTAATAAAAGTGTTTAGCAGAGGGGGTTACAGGGAGGCAAGAAAGTACATCCAGCTCCTCAACGCATCTAATCAGGCACTTGGCATCGATGAGTCGTTCTTTTATGATCATGACGAAATGGCTGATTTGAAAAACGATAAAAAAGATGTATCCCACATGGGCAATACCATGCAATCCGCTCCTGAAGAATCTATGGCCACGGCTCTTTCCGCACAGGCCGAATATCCGTCATTTTACGTAGAGGATATGACCGATGAATTTCAGGAAATGGACGGTTCCATACAGCTTGAAAAGAGCGTGTATGACCGGCTCAAGGCATTAGAGGGAAGAAAAAGGCAGTACACGCACACAGCCGTACTTAACCAGCTCATCAAAGACGGGCTTTCCAAGTACGGATACTGATAGTAAGATTACAAAGACATCCCCGACCGGATGTCTTTTTTTGCAAATAAAAAGCAGCCGGATGGCTGCTTTTGTCATATTGTTTTCCAAAATTTCCTCAACCGTAATATTCGGCATCGAAGAAGTCGGGTTCTTCCGTAATGCCAAGTAATTCGGCATACCTTTTAAGCATTTCGTCGCATTCCTCTTTAGATCTGTACTCAGTCTGCCACGGGTACGAAGGCTCGATCCCGAGCATTGCTTCCTGATCGGTATCGCCGTCGGCCTGAAAGCCCTTGATACCCCAGGAAGCGCCCTCTTTGGCCTGGATTATTTCAGCGACAACATACGGAATAGTGTCGTCAAAACATTTCTCAAGTTTTTCCCAAAGCTCTTCGTCATCCTCTGCGGACCGGATATCCTCGATTTCCTCTTCCGTTAAAGACTGTACCGAGAACAGTCCCACATTGCCGATAAGGAAATCCCTTATCTTACCGAGGTTTGTTTCATTGAACAGTCTGAACCCGTATCCAGGCTCAGTCCATGATTTCATGCTCATATATATCCTCCTCATATAGTAGCCGCCCGTCAGCGGCAAATATGTGTTTTGACCGCCTATGTGGCGTACTCCCCGTCGGGAGGTTTTCAGATCAGTCCATGTTCTTCGGCAATGTTTTTCGCCCATTCGTAACGCACAGGGTCATAGCTGAAATCATCAAGGGTGTAACCTTTGGCGAACAGATCACCTAAAGCATCGGCCTCGTCCCAGTTGCCTTTTTCATATCTGGCAATTTCTCTTTCAAGGCTCTTTTTTACGCTATCCTTGACGCTCTCCCTCGCCACATGGATTTTGGCGAGGAATTTCATCGCACTTTCCCAGTCGGCTTCTTCTTTACTGTCGCAAAAAGAAACTGAGGCGTTAATGACTTTGACGGTCACATCGGTCAGTTTGCCCGGTTCGACCGTGTCGGCAAGCTTCTCCCAGAACAGTTCGTCGGTCTTGCTCATAAATGTTTCTCCTCTCATATGGATTAAGCATTTCTGCTGTACCGACAATATGCCCCATAATGAAAAAAAAGACAGCCGGGGCCGTCTTTTTTTGTCGTTTGGTTCACGCCACTACATCGTAGTCGATACCGGATTGCTCGATAGCATTGAAACCTTCCTGATTTACCATCATCCTGTCGCCGTCATCGTCCGGGACATCCTGAGAATTTTCCCTAATTTCGGACACATCCCTTACTGAGGATGCGGGAATGCTGAAAGATCTATTCTCAAAGTTAAACACGTACTGATGACCGGTGGCGTCGGTCTGGCTTTCCCTGATGGCACAGAGTATCATTTCAGCCAGTTTGTCGCAATGCAGGGTTGAACTGGAATAGTTCTGATTTTCAGCTTTTTGGCATGCTGCAAGCGTATCCGCAAACACAGCGGTATCGACCATGGTATCCTCATCCAGTGCTATATAGAGAGCCTTGTCGTTTGACAACCGGACGTCGTGGTTGGTCTTCGCATATTCAAGTCCATGAGATTCAAAGTCTGCCGCCACGAGGTCGTCATGCATATACTCAGACTTGTACAGATCGGCATAATAATCCCTCCAGGCCTTACCATCTATCGTACGGCCGATAATGTAATGCCATCTGCCGTTATACTTGATCTCGTCTGTATCCAGGTCATATTCGTAGAATGTTTTTCCCGTAACGCCTACAAATCTACCGGAACCGTCGCCGTAACTGTGCCAGATTGGCATTTCGGTTGCATATTTGGCATACTTCAAATCTTTCTGTGGAAGTTGTTCAAACACTGTGGTGTTCGGGACCATATCTTTGTGACCGCCGGCGGGATACTGCTCGGGGCACATGATAGTGTCGGTATCAGAGGGTATATAACCGCTTTCGGCAAAGTCACGTCCGAATTTTAAAAGGAGCGGGTAGTCGGATTCGTAGTTATCAGTCACTCCCCATCCGTTGTAATAGCAAGGGCCGTCAGGGTCATCCCAGTTCACTCCGGTGAACGCGATGTCGTCCTGGATATCCTCGACAGTGGGGATATTAGTGCTGTCACAGGTATCCTTCCCCGCATCCATGATCTCCTTGCGCTTTGCCTCAAGCTCACGGATATAATCCTCGACTTTCTTACGCCCGCATCGTGTCAGTACGTAGCTGATGTTGTTCTCGTTTCCCATCTCATTTCTCCTTTTTCAATGTGCTTTTATGACGGTCTACATTATTCATGTCGCCGGTTCTTTGATGAGCGTCTTTGTTTCCTCATCGAGTTCGGCACCGTTTTCCTTTGCTCTGTTGAGCAGGGTCTTTGTGATAGAATCGAGATTCCATCCCGTGAGTACTGAAAGCGCTGAATCAATTCCCTTCCGGAATTCCTCACTGCCTCCGAGCCACAATCTTACAATGTCCTCATACATTTTGTACGAAGACCATCTGTCGTCCATGAGCAATTCCGCCATATAGCTTGCAGAATCGTCTTTGTCGATGACTCCGAGGGTGGCCGCCTTGAGGATCAGTCTTTCCTCATCTGTCACTACATGGATAAGCTCGACACCCTCTCCATTGTTAACCTTAGTTGATTCGTTCATATTTGTTCTCCTTTTCTTTAATTTATGGTATTATGAATATGCGTCGTGGCGGATATAAAACGCGGACACTATATCCCGTTCCCCGGGGGCTTCTTCATCAGACGCGTTCATACATATTTAAAACAGGAGAAAAGGAAGTGTCAGGAGGATGATACATGACCGAAAAGGAATTCTTTGAGAGATACGCACCGAGGCTGTCAGACCAGCAGAAGGAGGCAGTGCAGAGGGTTGACGGACAGACGCTCCTGCTCGCCGTTCCGGGCAGCGGCAAGACGACCGTGCTCGTGACAAGGCTCGGATACATGCTCCTTGTAAAAGGCGTAAGGCCTTCAGAGATACTTACCATAACATATACCGTGGCAGCCACGAAGGACATGGCGAAGAGGTTCACCGGCGTGTTCGGGGAGGAAGCCGCCGAAGGCCTTGAGTTCCGTACCATAAACGGCATCTGTGCAAAGGTGATACTGGAATACGGACGGAAGATAGGCAAGGACTCGTACGCCCTCCAGACGGACGAATCGGTGCTCCAGAAAGCGGTAAAGGACATACTCGCGGAACATATGGAAGAGTACCCGGGAGAGAGCGATATAAAGACTGCAAGGACGCTCATCACCTACTGTAAGAACATGATGCTCGCCAAAGACGCGGTAGACAGGCTCGGAGAGAAGGAGAACCTTCCGCTCTGGGACATACTCGGGGAGTACAATTCATGGCTGAGATCCAACGGCATGATGGACTACGATGACCAGATGGTCTACGCGTACGCGATACTGTCAAGGTCGCAGGAAATGCTCACACTGTACAGGGACAGGTTCAGATACATAAACGTGGACGAGGCACAGGACACCTCGAAGATACAGCATGAGCTCGTAAGGCTGCTCATCGGCGATAAGGGCAACCTGTTCATGGTAGGCGATGAGGATCAGAGCATATACGGTTTCCGTGCCGCGTACCCTGAAGCCCTGCTCAGGTTCACCGACCAGCATCCGGAAGGAGTGGTCCTCGTCATGGACAGGAATTTCAGGTCCGGACAGAGGATAGTGGAGCTTTCGGACACGGTCATCAGCAACAACCGCGAACGTCATGAGAAGCATATGCAGGCCAACCGCGACATAACCGGTTCCGTGAGCCTTGTCAGATCCGAGGCAAGGCTCTCGCAGTACAGGATCTTCGCCGAGAAGGCGGCAGGGAGCGGGGTACAGACCGCGATACTCTGCCGTGAGAACGAGAGCCTCGTACCCTTCGTCGATCTGCTCGACCGCAGGAAGATCCCTTTCGCGATAAAGGGTGCGGACATATCATTCTTCACCGGCAGGATAGCATCGGACGTGACATCGATAATGGAGTTCGCGAAGAACCCTGATGATACGGGGCTCTTCATGAGGATATACTACAAATGCAGGCTTTACCTTAAGAAGAACGAAGCGGAGACCGCGTGCAGGGAAGCATCGGGTACGAAGAAGCACTTAAAGGACGTGCTTCAGGACATGCCCCTTTTCGGGAGGACGAAAAAGGCGTGCTCGGACTTCTTCAGGGAACTGAAGAACCTTATCTCGGAACCGCCGAGGAGGGCGCTCTCGAGGATAACCGGCCCGATCGGCTACGGCGACTACCTGTCACGTCTCGGGATAAAAGGCGACAAGCTCTTCGTCATGAGGGCGATAGCCGCGGGCGAAGGCACCGTGAACGGGTTCATGAACAGGATGAGGTATCTGAGGGAGCTCATGGGCGAAGGCCACGGGAACGGGGACGAGGACATAATCCTCTCGACCGTGCACTCAAGCAAAGGCCTGGAATATAGCCGCGTGTTCCTCGCGGATGTATGCGACGGCGTGTTCCCGTCACCCGGGAGCGAGGACATGGAAGAAGAACGCCGCCTGTTCTATGTCGGCATGACAAGGGCAAGGGAAGACCTCTGCATCTTTGAATACGGGGACTACCCCTCGCGCTTCGTACAGGAATTAAAGGAAGGAATGGGAAGGGCAAAGAAGAACGCAGGGAAAGCGTCTGCCGCTGCTGCCGTAGGGATAAGGCCCGAGCCCGGCATGAAAGTGCACCAGCAGCGGTATGGTGACGGAGTGGTCACGGGCGTTGAGCACATGGACGGGAACACGGGCAGGTTCACGGTAAGGTTCGGGGAGGAAGAGAAGTGCTTCTCGTACCCCATGGCCTTTGAAAAGGGACTTACCGTGACAGGATGAACATATGGATACGGATACAGGGTGCCGGCGGTTTTCTGCCGGCATCCGTGCATATTGGGAGAGCGTAAAGCAGAATAACACCAAATGAGAAAAGGAGAAAACAAGATGACTTACGAACTCACATGTCCCGAGTGCGGGACAAAATTCACCGTTGACGAGACCAAATATGCGGAGATCCTCCGCCAGGTCAAGACAAAGGAATTCAATGAAGAGCTCAAGAACCGCGAGGAAGCTATCAGGAAAGAGCAGGAGGCACAGCTCGCCATGCTCGACTCGGACTGGCAGAAGCAGCTCTCCGAGATGAGGGCTTCATATGAAGCAAAGCAGAAGGAAGCAGCCTATACCCGCGAGAAAGAAGTCTCGGAATTAAAAATGAGACTGGAAAACGCAGGCAAGGAAGCAGAAGCTTCAAAGCAGGCAGCAGTAGCCGTACAGGCAGGTACCATTGCGAAGCTCGAGGCAGAGCTCGCCGCCGAGAAGAACAAGACCGAACTGATGAAGGCGAATGTCCTCCTCGAAGCAGAAAAGGCAAGTGCCGAAAAAGAGAAGCAGCTCCGCAGCGAGTACGACGAGACCATCCGCGAGAAGGACAGGGAGATCGCCTATGCACAGGACGAGCTCGCCCGCTACAAGGAGATGAAGCTCAAGATGAGCACGAAGATGATAGGCGAATCGTTGGAGCAGCACTGCTATAACGATTATAACACCCACCTTCGTCCCGTCATCCCCCACGCGTACTTCGAGAAGGACAATGAGATCTCGGAGACCGGTTCAAAGGGCGACTTCATCTTCCGTGAGGAGAAGGATGATGCGGAGGTTATCTCGATCATGTTCGAGATGAAGAACGAGGCGGACACCACCGACGACAAGGCACGCCATACCAACGAGAGCTTCTTAAAGGAGCTTGACAAGGACAGGCGTGAGAAGAAGTGCGAGTACGCGGTGCTCGTATCGCTCCTCGAAGGCGACAATGAATACTACAACCAGGGCATAGTGGACATGAGCTACAAATACCCCAAGATGTACGTCATCCGTCCGCAGTTCCTCGTCCCGCTCATCACCATGCTCCGCAACATGGCGCTCAACGCGTTCCAGAGCAAGAAAGAGCTCACGGAATACAAGAATGCGAACATCGACGTGACCAAGTTCGAGGACAAGCTCAACACGTTCAAGGACAAATTCTCGAACCGCGTGAAGCTCGCGGACGAGCGTTTCCAGGATGCGATCAAGGCTATTGACAAGTCCATCGCGGAGATGACCAAGACAAAGGAACAGCTGCTCCTCTCGCTCAGCCACATGGACACTGCCGGCAACCAGCTCGACGACCTGACCATAAGCAGGCTCACCTACGGCAATCCGACCATGAAGAAACTGTTCGCAGAAGCGTCAGCGGAAGCAGGGAAGGCCGGAGAATAAGTCATTCAACAGAAAGCACCCCGAAACGGGTGCTTTTTTGCTGCCGTCCAGGGCATATTGAAGGAGCAACAACAAAAATTCTTCAGAGAAAAGGAGAACAAAACATGCAAAACTACATTAACAGCTTCATCGAAGAAGCGAAGAAACAGGTACCGGACCTGGAGACACAGGTCATCACGAAGATCAGGGATGACGGAAAAGAAGTACCCCGTATAGTAATGCGTCTCAAAGGCGACGAATCCGGCATCGGTGTCGGCATACCCATTGATGAGATGTTCGAAAAGGGACTGCCGGTAGCTGAGGCCGTAAGGACAGCAGCCGGATATCTCACCCGTCCCGCGATTAACCCGGACATGATAAAGGAAGTGGACAAAGAGAAGATATTCCCGCGCCTTGTGAACAGGAAGCTTTACCCAGGCATTGAGACAAAATGTCCTACGAGGGTTGTCTGTGGCGATTTGCTCCTGTACTACGTAAAAGAGGTCAACGCTCCGGACATACAGTGTTTTACCGTAAACCGCGAAATCGCGGATTATTGGCAGCTCACGGAAGAAGACCTCTACAACATAGCCATGGATAACCTCAGAGGTGAAGTCCGTATTGATGATTCGGACTTGATAAGAGAATTCATGATTAAACAGGGGGCGCCTGAGGATGTGATAAACGCCATTCCCGCAAGCACATGTACTATAATGAGAACGGGCGGCCGGGACGGAGGAGCGGCATGCATCCTGCTGCCGCATGTCCAGAAAGCGCTCGCGGAGAAATTCGAGGGCGGGTATATCGTAATCCCGACGTCAACAGATGACGTCATGATCCGCGATATAGATATGGATGCAGATGTCATTGGCTCTATGGTAGAGGATGTGAATAAAATTTACCTCCCTCCCGAAAGGCGGCTGTCTGACCACGCATACATCAAGTACTGGAACAGCGATGAGATCGAACCGTACGTAGCATGAACACCACAAAGAGACGCGTCTTAGCCGCGTCTCTTTTTATGTCCGCAGGGAAGAATGAATTCCGCGTTACATATTGATTCTAAATGGGAATAAACGCCGCGCCCGGGAAGGGCACGGATACGTATATGAGGAGAGTTCAGTAAGGAGGAACTGGCATATGATGCATTTGATGATGAGGAACCGCTTTGCCCTGGGTAAGTTCGTGGCAATGATGCTCGTAGTGGTGTTCCTGGTAAGCATACCCACGGCATATATAGGGACGGCTGTGTCCAACCAGAAACAGGCGGCCATACGCGAGGCGATGGATGAGGTGCTCGCACGCGTAAAAGAGAAGGGTGTCTTTACGCTCGAAGATTATGAGGAGCTTAAGGATATACTGAACAGTGCGGGAGGAGCGGGCAAGTACGACCTTGATATAAACATAGTCCGCCCGCACGAGCATCAGCACGTTGATGATATAACTGCATGGCTCCCCAATGTCCGCACGGATATGCCTTTAGCCCCCGGAGACGGGGTCCACGTTCATAGCGAAGACTGCTTTGCCCACAAACCGGATGGTACGAGAGTGGACAATTATTTACGCTGCGGTCCGAGTGATGATGAAAAGGGAGAGGTAGACGGGAAAATATATCACCTCTGTTTAGACGGAAGGTACATCATCAGTGACATCAGCATCACCCTTCCCGAATCCCTGCTCATCAGGGAATCGGACTATCCGGACGGAGTATTTACGACAGATCCGCAGACAGGAGCAAAGACTACAAAACTCCATAGCGGTACTTATACCATAACTTACGAAAACGGAGTTACACAGGAATTCGATTCGGAAGAGGAACTGGCGTCCGGTAAGAAGTTCGGGCTCGAACTTTACTGCGAAGGAACCATAGAGACAGAGGACGAAGCATCGTCCGGCACTTCATACAGATATAAGTTCCCTGCCGACACAAAAGTGCATCTTTACGGATACTCGGATGATACAAACAAGACAGCATTCTTTAAGCCCGGCAGAAACCCCGAGGCCGGAGATGATGATTTCTGGGTTGGTGGTGTGAACATAGAGCTTTACAAGACATATAAATGTCCTCGATGCTTACTCTATTACATTCCCGATGACAACCTCGTGGAAACCGTAGTGGACGGAGAGACCGTATATGTCGAAAAATGCCCTTACTGTTCCGTAGTATACTCAAGCTATGAGTCGAATTATGACGATTTTTCATCAGATGAAACACCGACTATATATGTCCGCCATGATTCACAGACACTTCCTTCAACTGGTTTTGAGCTGAAAGGAATCCATAAGGACGGTACGGAAGAGAAGATACTCGGTTGGAGATATGATGCAGGGAAATACCGCACCAGCACCGGTGAATTTGACATCGACATAACATTTCACGAAGAAGTAACGCTGAACAATAAACTTACGGATGCACATGGAGTTCCTCACGTCCATGTCGTGATCAACGATTTTGAAAAGACACTTCATATCAATAAGTGCCTCTGTGTCTGCAACAACAGCGGTAACCATCCCGATGGCAAGCCCCTCTACTATATGTATGACAGCACCGAGGGCGGGCTCGGGGCCGAGTGTCCTTACTGCTCAAGGCTCCCGCAGAAACTCGATCTCGGGCATACCGGTGTGATCGAAGCTCCGTATCCCGGATGGACGGCACTTAACGAAGTGCTTACCAATGTCCACCTTGACACAGGACTCGGAGAAGTCGCACTTCCTTATATCAGCGGAAGCGCATCCGTATCAAAAGGATGGACGTTCAAGCCCGCAACAGCGGAAGAGCTTGCAGCGAACAATATAGCAAATACGACCACAAGGACTTGGTATCATATAGCCGCATGGGATTATTTCACCTATAAGGCGTACGATCCCGAAACAAAAACCTTCTGGGACGAGACCGCGGATGATAATAACTTTGACGCATTCGTAGAAGTCACGAACGAACTGAAGAAATGTACAGTCTGCGGCCAGCTGCACGAACTGAACGATGACGGTACGGATCCGGGATGCCCTTACTGCAAGAAGAAGATACTCGGCATCAAGGTATATGAGAAGGGCACGGACACTCGTCCTGCGGCCTATACCGTAGCAGATTATTACTGGGGAGCAGATCCTGCGGGAATAGCTGCTGCCTTTGACGTTATCGCAGAATACGCCGATGGCCATACCGAGAACATCAGCGAGACCCACCCCGAATGGCTTGAACTCGTAAGACCCTCAAATACAGGCGACAGCCTTGTCCCTGTTGAGATACAGTCCGGAAAACAGACCGTGACCATAGCCCTCACCGGAAAGAATGGCGGGACTACGATGCTCGCGGACACATCCGTAGGCGTATATACTTATTACCCTAACGCAGAAAACCCTACATCAATAGTATACAGGACTGTCACCGTTATCAATCATAAAGCCTCTGATACCGCTACCGTAACACAGAGGGTTTACAGATGTCCTAACGAGATACCGGAGGAGATCTGCGGCGAAGCAGTACCCGAGATCTTCTATGAAGACGGATACCACTATATACTCGGTGACGAGAACGGCGTATGTCCCGAAGAATGCCCCACATGTAAATGCCTCGTTGTTGGTGTGGAATGCACCATTGACCCTATGGAATACCATGTGTCTGAATACGGGTGGGATGATGTAGCCAATACTTTCTTATACGGACATAACTATTTCAAGGCAAAAACCCTTGACGGCCAGTACCATGACCTTGTGCCCACTCTTACAGACGTGGACAGTTTCGGTTACTTAAGCTCTGTCGGCGTTGACCCCGAGTACCTTTATTACTATCCGGATACGAGACTTATAGAATATACGCCCGCACCCGGCAAACATACAGCAAAGATAACACTAAATCATCCATATCTGCTCATGAAAAGACCCGATGAGCCTTATACGGATTATTTCATTGGAAGGTCATCTATATTCTACGATTCCAAGGGCAACAAATATTACTCATCCATGATACAATGGATGCCTGTTACATTCGAGATAGAAATATTCCAGGATGTATGCCATTGTGATACCTGCGACAGGTATTACCATACCGATGAAGACGGCAACGACCCCGGATGTCCTTTCTGCGGGCACAGTGTCGTTTCGATAAGTGCAGACCCCGAGATTTATCTGGTAACGGATCTTACTCAGGAGTATGATCTGCCTTCGATATTCGAAATCACTGTAACTTACGAAGATGGGACGACCGCAACGACATACACGGACGATGACGGCGAGCACAGCATATCAAGTGCCTGCTCGTTCACACCCCATGAAGACAACCCTCACAAGTACACCGTAAAATATTCAGAGACTCTGGCATTCACTCCATGCGACAAATACGGAGTGGCACTTGAAGGCGAAAGCATTGAGACCAGCGCGGAATGCGAAGTCGAGATAATGACAAACGTGGTACAGTGTGAGGTCTGCGGGCATTACTACCTCGGCGGGCCCGACAAGACCTGTCCTTACTGCGCGGTAAAGATAGAGTCCATCGAATCAGACGTTGACTCTATCAGCTGTACGGTAGCGGATCTGAATAACCTGGCAGGGTTCTTCAAGGTCTACGGCGTACACCCTTCGAAAGTGGAAGAGCCCTCACCCCGGTATCCCGAGGGAAGGATCCTCGGAGGGGAAAAGACGGAGATCCCATCTGACAAGCTTACGCTCAAGTACACTCCCGGACAGCTGGCAGTGACCTATACCTATTCGGCAGTTGCCGACTGCCTTACCGCACAGGGAGCACCTAAGCCCGTGACCATAAACGATACGAGGACGCTCACCATAGCGGTCAGCCTCTCCGGAAAGGTCGAATGCCCGAGATGCCATTACTTCTATGACCTCGGCGCAGACGCTGCGAAATATACCGAGGAATACGACATACAGGGACACTGTCCTTACTGTGACTATATATTCTACGGTGCGGACGGCTCCCACCTTAACGGCTTCAGCACCGTACAGTTAAACTCATATGACGTAACTTCGGGTGAGGATATGATAGAGCCCGGGACGGCGAAGATCCCGAGCACAAAGGGTACACAGAAGGCACCCGGTACCTACGCCGTCATCGCAAAGGGCACGACGATAGGACAGCTCCTCGAGGCAGCAGCCGTAGAGATGTACACTAACCCCGGGCACATGCTCGGAATACAGACAGGTCCCGTATCATGGGCGACCGGAGCCGTCACGCTGACAGTATCGGCGGACGCTCCGCTTAACACCTACAATTCGGAACTTACCGGCTACCAGACGCTCACGGCAAGGTACACTGCCACATTCAGGGCATATACCTCGGCCACGGCTGTCGAACCGACAGAGATAACACAGACATGCGACGTGACACTCCGTCTCGATGTCTACGACACATGCCGTACCTGTGGCAGGATGTTCTGCTCAAGAACGGGACACGGCAAGTGCCCTCACTGCAGCCTTGACCATATCACGGTAACTCCCGGCGAACTGTCGGAGGAACTGGGCATATTAAAGGACATAAGGCCCTACATAGCGGTAGTGGCAACATTCGCCGACGGGCATACCGAAGCCATAACATCCGACGAGAACACTGCAGCACATGACTACACGGACAACTTCGATGCCGGCAAGAGAGGCACGCAGAACGTGACCATATCCCTTACGGATACTTTCGACGTGACAAAGACAGCGAACGTCAGCGTTACGCTCTCGGGTTATTGGGTATGCCCCATATGCTTAAAGAAGTACCCGCTGAACAGCGACGGCACCAATCCCGTATGCGAGGAGTGCAAAGGCACTTACGTCCAGCTTACAGCTGAACCCGCTCTCATAAAGAAGGAATGGAACTCCGGCATGTCCTCGGACGACATAAAGGAATGGCTCACGGTAAAGGCAAAGACCCGCGACGGAGTATGGCACGACCTCACGGCCTCCGATTATGGAACAGACTTCATGCCATCGAACGGACTCGGTGACAGGGCCGTTACCGTAAAAGCAACGGACGGGTACGGGAACACGGTCACTGCATATGTCACCGTATCCCTGTACAAAAAGTACAAATGCGATATCTGCGGACATGAATACGATGCAGCTACCGACGGCAGCGATCCCGGATGCCCCGTCTGCCCCACTTTCGTGACCGGCTATGAGGCAGGCCTTAACAAGACCGCATACAACCTTGATGAGGCACCCGATCTGTATTTCAGATGCGTATACAGGGACGGCCATAAGGAGGACAAGCTCGCCAATACGACGAACAACTTCGACTCCCGTACTGCAGGAGAGAGGGAGCTCACATTCAGTTATCTTGGTACGAGCGTACCAGGAGGAACTTACAAGGTAGTCAACAATTACCTCGTAATCTGTCCCGTATGCGGGACCGAGAACGATACGAGAGTGACCGGATATGACGTCAACGTGAAAGGCTACTGCCCTTCATGTGAATACGACATAATAAGGCTTGAAGCAAGACCTTCCGCGTCATGGCTGGTACCCGGCACCGCAAACCGCGTGTACTACGGATCCGAACCCGACATCATAGCCGAGTTCGTAGCCCGCAACGGCACACGCACTCAGGTACAGAGCTACGAGATCTCAGGGTTTGACCCTTACAAGCTCTCTACCACACAGACGATAACCGTAAAAGCGTTCGGATACACCGGCTACATGGATGTTCTCGTCATCAAGAGAGGCTCCGCCGAAGATGTCATCGAAGTCCATCCCGGAGCGGTCATCACCATAGACGGTGTCGGATATGCCGTATGTCCTATCTGCGGACAGTACTTCCGTGCGGATCTGCCGACGTGTCCTTACTGTGATTTCGCGGCAAAGTACAGCGCGTTCATAGATGATCCGGACAGCAACCCCGGGTTCAGGCTCAAGGCAGGCTCCGCGGAATACGAAGCATTCTCCAACGTGATAAACGGCGACAGCGGTCTTATAGTCCTCGACGAGATACTTGACAGGCTCTACGAGCTCCCGGGCATCATCGAACAGGTGAAGGCGGTATCGGATCCCGTAGCGAAAGCCGACCTCTTAGGCCTTACCGGAGAGGACAGGGACGAATACCTCAACGCATACGCAGAACTTGCGGCACTTGAGGCATTAAAGGCTGCAGACCCGGCATACGTGTACTCGGACGGCGAGCTCGGACAGATGGCGTACCTTAACGGTATCATAGACCTCTATGAATCACCCGGATACGTCCTTGAGGAGAATGACATCGTCGTCGTTACCATAAGAAAGCTGAGACCGAACGTGTTCGACTACATAAGCAACCTCTTTAGCGAGAACTACGAGGCGACGTACTTCACGGCGTCCGCGGTCATCTCGAAGAGATACTGATAAGCACAGGCGGGGCGGGCAGATGTCCGTCCCGTTTTTCCGGTTTCATATTAAGGACAGGAAAGATGCCCCTTTAAGTACGGGGCGGAAAGGCGGATAACGCATGGAAAACGTGACACATATCCTGATAATGGCGTTCTCGGCGGTGCTCTTCTGCATCGGGCTCACAATGCTGTTCTCGTACATATACAATTACGACGAGGTATCCGACGCGGTAAAGGATTCACATACGATAGAGTACGTGGTCTCCGACAAGGGCGACGGTATGGAGAAGAGGCTCGTAGTGACAGGCGCGGACGTTTATGCCCAGTATGCCGAATACAGGGCGGGCAACCTGTCATACAGGATAGCGGTAGAGACTGCTGCCAACGAGTACAGCTCGGTAGCGGGCACGAACGGAAGGTTCGTCTGTCCCGGAGGCGTAAAGCCGGAAGCAGAGTATATCCAGCAGGTCATCTATAACGGGGACGGAGACATCCTCATGGTCATTTACAAAGAGAAATAAAGGAGGGCGCAGTGATGGAACTGTGGCACATACCCGTGCTCATCCTTGCAGTGCCCTTAGCCTTTATAGCCACGGTGATAATCCACGAATACGGGCACTGGGCCGGCGGGATGCTGACGGGTTACAAGACTGTCTACATATGTTTCTTCTCGTTCGTGTTCTATAAGGACACATCCGGGAAGAACAGGAACGCACGGTACCCCGGGATGATAGGCCAGTGCATAATGGTACCCCGCAGCGGAAAGGATCCTAAGCCCGACAACCTGATAGCAGGCGGCCCGATCATGAGCGTGGCGGCAGGGATAGTGGCAGCCGTAGCCATGTGGGCTATGGTAGCGGACACAAATATATTCCCCGCAGTGCTCATAGGCATGTTCGCGTCGTTCAACCTCACTTTCGGGATAACGAACTTCATCCCGAGGGGGACGAACGACGGGGCAAACCTTAAGGAAGTAAAGAAATCCGATGCAAACAGGAAGGCATATAATAAGGTAATGTATGTCTATGCCCACAACGTATGGGGCACGACATTCCGCGAGCTCCCGGAAGAACTCCTCAGAGTGCCCGCCGGAGCAGAAGGCTCTCTCGCTGATGAGCTTAAGGAGTACGCGGACATCAGGAAGCAGAGTGCCGGATACATGGGACGTACGGTTCCCGAGCAGGAAATGTTCGAAATATCCGGAGAACCGGATATGAAGACCGGTTCATGGGAGCTCTGGGGGAAATGCAGGAAGGACGCTCCCGAGCATGCAGGCGCATACCTTAGGATATGCAGGGAGCATATGAGGAAAAAGGAACTCGGGCTCGGCGAATGGCGTACGGCAGAGGAACTGATAATGAAATTCATGGAACTCAACGACATAAAGGAGACCGCATGAAGCACGGCATAATGACAGCGGCGGCCCTGATCCTTGTGCTCACGCTCACGGCGTGCAGCAGGACGAAGATAACGGCTGAAAGCCTCATAGACGGAGCAGAAGGAAAGAAACCGTCGGGAAACACCGTGACAGCGACGATAGCATATGACCTTGTGATGGCAATGAACATAAGTGACAATGCCGAACAGCCGTATTACATGGAGACACAGCTGCGCGGCAACATAAACATAAAGGGCGATGACAGGGTGAGCTATACGAAGAGCCAGGTAGGTGCAAGCATCATGGGTGTCTCGAACGTAAGCTCCGTGGAGCAGTGGTCGGAGATAAACGGCGATACCGAGGTCTCGTACTACAGCGAGGACGGAAAACAGTGGCAGAAAAAGGAGAGCAGGGCAGACCTTTCCGGGAATCCTGCGGCATCGGCTCTCACGGACATCTTCACACTGAAGAGCGGTGATTTCACGGATCTCAAGCTAAGGAAGACGGATGACGGCGGATACGCGGTCACCGGCAGGGTGGACGGCAGCCTCATAGACGAGAAGCTGGGAAGCCTCGAAGACCTGAGTGGCGGCGTGGGGAACACGGACGGAACGGTCGAGGTCACGATGATATTCGGTGACAATGGGGACTGCAGGTCGGTCGTGTACGATTTCGCCTCCGGACAGGAAGACAAGGATACGGATGTAAAGACATACCGTTTCGGCATATACATAGAGTCATACAGTGACGAAAAGATGGAGATACCTGCAGATGTGCTTAACAGCACTGCCGGGGAGGAGGAAGCAGAATGAAAAACGTGATGGTGTATTTCGACATAGCGGTTGCTGTGGTACTTATCATCTTCATACCCGTGATATGGATAAGCAGCAAGTATTCCGCGGTGGCCACGGATCTTGCCAAAAAGACCACGGAGGAATTCGTGGACATGGTCACGAAGAACGGCTACGTCACACAGGATGACTACATCAAGTTTGTCTCGGATCTAAACAAGACCGGGAATGTCTATGATATAGAACTGATACATACGCAGCAGAAAGCAGAGCCCGATATACAGAGGGACGCTTCGGGAGCACCCGTCCTTGACGGTTCCGGAAGGCCGATACCGCTCCCCGGAGAGGCGATAACATACACGGACAAGACCTACCTCGACGGCATCGTGGATTTCTGGGAGCACGGACAGCTCAGGGATTCGGACGGCTCGCCCGTCTATTATATGGAAGTCGGAGATGATTTCGCGGTGCAGCTGAAGGAGACCGGGAACAAAGGTGTAGTGAGGTTCCTCGGCATGGCTCTGGCCGGAGTCAAGGACTACCAGTATGAATCAGCGAAAGTCTCGAACATGGGTCCCGCGTATTACAGGTCGGACGCGTTCACAAAGGTTCCTTAAGGAGGATACGGATGAAGACATATCATTTCGCCCTGCTGTTCTCGATAATATTCATCGTCGTGGTGGCGCTCCTTAATTTCAAGGCGATACCCGACAAGGCGCTCATAGAGGAGCAGCAGATCATGGATGAAGCGGTTGACCGCTCGACATGGGCAGCAGTATCGGAAGCCGCTTCAAGATATACTGCAGAAGTAGGCATAGATAAGGACAGGCTGATAGAGGATTATTTCCAGGCCCTGTTCTCAAACCTCGGTGTGGAAGGCTCATACCTTACGCAGAGACAGATAAGGCTCTGCCACCCCGTAATGGTCGTTACGGACGGTGACGGTATGTATGTGCATTATTATAAGACTCTGGTATCCGCTGACGGTGAGAGCTTCATCGGTGCTTGGTCGGAGAAGATATATTATACGGCCGTATCCGGTTCCACGGACGGAGCAAAAGATCTCGTGCTGATGTTCAGGCAGAGCAACGGTGACGGTAAATACATCGTAAAGGTTGTTGATACAAAGAACAGTTTCGGAGGTGTTTCCGACACGTCCTTCGAGACCGGCGTGTATGAGGCGGATCTGAAGAACTATGCCACGTTCAGCTATCCGGCATGCCCTGCTTTTGAGAACTGGGTAAGGAATCATATGTGGGCCCCTTCGGCAACGGCAGCGGACGCACTCGAGGAATTTGACCTCATGCGCAACGTGGCGATAGCCGCGAAGATGGAAGAATATCTCAACTACTACTGTAACGAGTTCTCAAACGAAGTGGCTTTCAGGAACGGCATTAGTTACGAGTTCACGATCCCCGCGGTACAGACAGAAATGGTAAAGGGAATGTCCGACGTGTCACTTACGGTGCTTTTCCAGGGCTTCCCGTATAATTCACCGGTGATCACGCAGAAATATAACAGGTTCACCTTCTCAAACTCACAGTTTGTGGAAAAAACGTATTATTACTGTGATACCGCCAACCGCGTATACCACAGGGGACAGTGTCCTCAGCTCGATATAGCAGTCGGAGGGGTTACCCCGAGGAGCACGCTCCCGAGAGTAAGCACCGAGGAAGATGCAGCAAGGCTCGGATGCTGGGCGTGTCCTATATGCAGCGAAACGACCGGAGCAGTAGAACATTAAACGAAGGGGCGTAGAGCACGATGGCAATGACAAGAGCAGTGAAGAACGTGCAGAAAATTGTACATACCGAAAATAAGACAAAAACAGATATGTTAACAAAAGTCCCGGAGATAAAAACAGAGACATACAGACTCGACCCCGAACTTGTAAAACAAATCACAAAGAATATAGATTTTTCGCATATGCCGATAAAAAAAGAATGCTTCGATGAGTATATGAACGAGTTCTTTAATGAATTTTATGTGGACATAGAAGAAAGAGCAGATTGGTACCGTTCATGGCTTTACAACGGCAAATACGGAATAAAGGACATGCTCTTAGGCGTACCGATGGCACAAAGTTCCAAAGAAGAATTTATGTTATTTGTTCAGAACAAGATTGGAGCTGGTGCTGCACTCATCATGTACGTCCAAGAATATTGCTTAAACTAAATAGGAGACATACATGCATAAATTAAAAACATTATTGATGATGACACTGTTCATCACCTTTATATCAGGTAACATTCCCATGTCGGCAAAGGGAATAACCATCCCCACACCGACAATCAAGGTGAAAACAATCAAAGACGATACAGGCATAAAACTCATCATATCCAAGACCAAAGACGCGGAAGGATATGAAGTATATTTAAGCGGAACAGCAGACTCATACGTAGATTATAAGTACATGGATACCGATTATAATAAAATAGGTATAATCGAAGAAGACGGTACATCTAAAAGAACCGTCACGATAACATCATACCCCGCCGGAACATACAAGATAAAAGTCCGCTCGTATAACAGTAAAAAATATGGCGTAACAAAATATAGCGAGTACAGCAAAGAGAAGAAATTTGAGTTAAAGGAAGCTACGCCCGGATATGCCTCATCATACGATTTTTCAAAAGCAAAGCAGGGAGACATTGTCACATTCGGGGCATACGAACAAGATGGAGATTTCACGAACGGCAAGGAACCGATTGAATGGATAGTTCTTCGAAAAACAAAGAAGCAAGTATTTGTCATCAGCAAGTACATTCTTGACTGTGTACCCTACAATTACACCACAGGCAGTTTTACATGGGAAACATGCACCGTACGAAAGTGGTTAAATGAGGTATTTTATACAAAGGCATTTAATACTGTCGAACAAAAGATGATAAAAACCACGAAGCTCGAAAATTTTGATAATGTCAAATACAAAACAAATGCTGGTAATGACACAAAAGACAAAGTTTTCCTGTTGTCGCAATTAGATGTCATAAATGCAGATTATGGGTTTAGTGACAGTTACGATAGTTACGATGAATTGAGATATACAACCCCCACTGATTATGCAAACGAGAACCCGTTTTACGGATATGCAAATACATGGTGGTTACGAACACCCGGATATTCAAGCGGTAGTGCAGCCTTAATTCAGAGCAACGGAAAAGTGGACTTAAAAGGGCATCTTATATACGGTAAGACAATGGTCAGCGACAAGCGAGGCATTCGTCCCGCAATGGTTATAAAACTACGCTCGGAATAAAAAGAGACTAATATGCGAATAGTTGAAATAGACAAGAAATACATCGGCGTTTGGCTTGACGATGATTTTACAGGATAATAAAGGCTGCGAATGGGTATCTCGCGTGCCATGATGATAAGTTTCAGAACGAATATATGAGCGTTGGCAGTTCGTACGAAGTCGTCATTAACGACAGGATAAAAATGTTCATTGGACGCAGATCTGTTCAGTCCTTTTATGGAATACTGGTTGTTCGGGGAAGAACTCACCACTCAAACATACGGATTCAACAAGGGTAAAGAACACGCCCACGATTTCGACAACATAGAGATAAACACCCGTCTCTCAAATCTTGGTTACAGTGATGGCAAGATAGAGGAGATGAAAGAAAACATATTCAAAGACATAGAAATTATGGAATAATCTTTATATGGAATAAGGCTGAATTGTCAGCCTGCCGCAAGGCGAAACCCGTGCCGAAAGAGGTGAGCCCGCATATGCGGAAAGCCTCCGTACGCACGGCCCTTGAAAACAGAATATTTGACCCTTTGGAGGGTTGTAATTTCACAAGGGTACAAAGGAATAATTGTTCTTTGAGAGAAATCACCTGCCTTTGGAGGGTTGCAATTTCACAAGGATGCAAAGGTTTATATTGCAATCAATTTGGCATTGAAGAGTACCTCGGGCGTCTGTAAAAAAATACATACAAGGAGAAATGTAAAACAAAATGAGAACAGAAGAAGCATTATTAAAGGATTTGACGAGCATATCAGAAGCGTTCCCTGAAGTTATATGGCTCACATCCATGACAAAGGCTACAAGGGAAGGAGAACGCACCCTGCTTAAAAGCATTAGCAAAAGTGAGGAAGTAGTTGAAAAACTGGGCCGTTCGGGTACACTCGGTCCGGAAGAAATCAAAGCTCTCGACATGCTGTCAAGTTTCACTGAGGGCATATACAGAAAGACGCTCACGCAGTACGCCGCTTTCAGACATTCCCTCAGTTTGCTCGAGGATGGGGTAGATCCCGAAGGGCTTGCCCAATGGATGGAGAATTCCGGCAAGGATAAAGATACTCTGCTCATAGAGACAAAAGCTGCGTTAGAGGTGATGGAACATATAATCGTGCACTGGATAGACGGGTTCGATGAACTCCGTAAAAGGGTACTCGGATGAAACAGGTAAGTGATAAGCTGCTCTTGCGGTTCACAATGGCATTCATATACATCCCCGTAGCCATATGGCTATTTACATGGTGCGGGTTATGGATTGCCGTTCCCACAACGGCAGCGGTGATATACAGCTTATACAGGTTTACAAAAGATATGACGGGCAGGACTGATTACAGCCTGCCTGTTCTCATATTGTTCTGCATCGTGCTCTCTGCCGTACTTATAAAAGGCGGGCATCTTGCGATATTCAGCCAGCACTCCGACTGGTTCAAGTCCAACGCGATAATGACTGACATGGCAGAGCGCAGCTGGCCCGTTGTCTATGAGAACGGGAAAGAAGAAACGATGCTTACGTATTATACCGGGATATACATACTTCCCGCACTCGCAGGTAAGGCATTCGGTATAGGAACATGCAGATACGTACTGTTCATAGAGACGATTCTCACAGCATTGCTCATTTACCTTAACCTGTGCAGATCCCTTAGGGTAAAGAGTGCTGCACAGTCCGCACTCATAGCTCTGTGCCTTCTGATATTCAACCTGCCGACAGTACTGTTCGAGGCAGTGCAGATGCTCCTGGGAAGATTTGGTGTCCGGGAAGCGTACACCACCGTGGTCAATTCCACGTACCTTGTGACGTGGGATATACCGGTATACGAACAGAACTGGGAGCCGCTCCCACAGGGATATATGTACACGGCCAACATGGTAGGCGCAGCGGGATTTCGCGGGATGTATGTGGCGCAGACGTCTTTCCTTCCCCACTATATGATAACGCTCATTACCGCCGTCTGGTTCGGTAACAGGGACAAGCCCGGCAGCTATATGTTCATGTGGGTACCGGCAGCGCTGTACTGCAGCATGTCCCTGCCTTACGCATTTATCCTGGTAACAGCAGGATTCATCGGCAGGCTTATGGAATCCAAAAAGAGATTCCGGATCATAGCCGATAACATCATATGCGCAGTTCCGGCCATACCCCTTGCGGTATATTACACGGGCTATATGCTCGGTGAAAAGGAAGGCGGTTACTATGCACTGTCCCTGAACGGTACGCTGCCTATGACCTTGCTCATGTTCATGACATGCGCCCTGCCGCTCTTTGCATTTTCATACAGAAAGAACTGCGAAGATACGCTTTTCTGGCTGACCGGTCTGCTGATGCTCCTTTCATGCATCCCTACGTACGGCAGGTTCAATGACCTCATGATAACAGGCACGATACCTCTCGTAGCCCTGCTCCTCATATACACCGCAAAGACTCTTGTAAGGGGGCTTGACGGGGGACTGGCCGGTTACAGGGGCAGAAGATCCTCGACACTGTGCAAGGCAGCCCTACTGCTCTTCATGGCCATGGGGACGGTGAATGCCACCAGGATATACAAGGTGAACGGGTTTAAGGAACTGGCAGAATCGTTCAAGGAGGATCTGCGGGACGCAGAAACCACATACACCTACGCCGATCTTACGGGAAGATACGGGATCGACGTGAAAGACAGCAACTACAAGGACTGTGACTATAAGTTCATCGTGGACAGGAACGGATATACCTATGGCACGATGGCCATATTCGCGGACAGGGACGCGAAATGCGAGCATGACCTCAAATACAACTACTTCACCTATGATTACCGGGGCTCACTATTCTGGAATTTATTTGCAAGAAAATAAACAGACGTTTCCCCAAAAGCCCTGTGTATCCTGTACTTCGCACATATTTCTGAACGGATAAATCGAAAGGAGTGGGAGCGATGGCAACATACTGTCCTGACAAACGCGGACCGGCACTGTACCCTGACTGTAAGGAATGTGACCAGGCGAACTGCAAAAGGTTCTTCTGCCTTGTAGCAGGTACAAGGACGTTCTCCGACTATGCCCTGCTCAGACAGAAGCTCGACTATCTGCTAAAGAACAACCGGGACAATGTGGCGATAGTATCAGGCGGAGCGAGAGGAGCCGATGCACTTGCAAAGAGGTACGCGGAAGAAAACGGATACGTCTACTACGAATTCCCTGCAGACTGGAATAGCTACGGCAGAAGGGCCGGTATAATGAGGAACGAGGAGATGCATAAGTTCATTTCGCACTTTCCCAAACGGGGCGCCGTCGTATTCTGGGACGGGAAAAGCCGGGGCACTGCGAGCAGCTTCGGGTTCGCCGAGAAATATAAAAACCGCATAGTCACGGTGAGATACGATGCGTAACGAGGATAGTCAATAACCCACCGCTTATAGAAGCGGGGGCTTGCAAAAGCCTTTATTGACCAGCCTAAGCCCCTTGAGGGCTACGTTACCGGAGAATGCGGGCATATGTCCGCGGATAGGCACCATGGGGCGTACAGCCTAACCCCATGCACTGCGGACGGTGGTTAAACAGTCCTGATGGGCAGGGACGGTGCTGCCGTTAAACAAACCTCCGGATAACATTGGCGAAGGCTGCATAACGGTCAGATAAGCGCCGGCTTACAGCATAAAGCTTATCAATCTTTACAGAAGGAGGTACCGTCTGATGGTATATGTGTTAGATATAAACGGACAGCCGCTCATGCCGACAGAGCGGTACGGGAAAGTCCGCCGGATGCTTAAATCCGGCAAAGCC